>JGI12383J13903_1000046_pt1 | contig 102514 bp, 90 predicted proteins | sample Passage237B_FD_13903 | JGI IMG/M metagenome (IMG submission 13903)
GTCGAAATCAAGACCTTCTCGCCCGTGAAATACTCTCTCGCCGACTCCACCGGCAGCACCGTGAGGCCCGTAATCGTCACTTCGTTGAAACGATAGCGCACGCCTTCCTCCACATTGAAGTCGACCGCTTTCGCCTCGAACGGTCGCGGCAGCGAGGTCTCCAGCCGTTCATCAAATTGAAACCGGTGGGTCTCCCCCGTCGGCGTCACCGCCACCGCCTCCACTTTCGGTTTCAGATGTCCGCGCTCCACCAGCGCCGAAATCAGCAAAAACACCGCGTCCTCCAACGCGTCCGCATCCAGCGTCGCTCCGCGTTCCTCGCCCAACAACCGTTCGAGCGATCGGCGCTGCTCGCGATTGCGCAACCAGCCCAGCCCGTTCACCTCGATGTGCGCCGGCTCCACCTTCTCCGCCGCGCTCACCGTCGACGGCGGAAACATCCATGCGCTCAGCAGCGCCCACACCAGCCCGCTCCGCGCCAGCCTACTTCCGCGCATCTTTACTCCCTCCCTTGCTATAGATGCGCCACTTCACCCCGCCGTAATACTCGTCGAACTCGTCGTATTCTCCGGTCAACGCCCACGTATCATTTAACCGATACTCGATATTATAAGTCTCGCGCCCCTGCGCCGAGATATCCTCGCCGCTCGAAATCGTCAGCCGGTCCGCTCCCGACGCATCGCCGCCGAGCGTGCCGAGCAAACTTTGCCCGAAGAACGCCCCGAATCGGGTCGCACGCTGCCGCCCCGTCGTCGTGATTTCATCGTTCGGCGCCTGTCCCGCCATCACCATCAACAACACCTGCTCCGCCTCCAGCGGCGGACTCGACGAAAACGTCAGGTTCGGCGCGTTCACCGCGCCCGACAGCTCCATGCGCACGTCGTAGCCGTATCTCCGCGTCGTGCCGGTCACGAAGATCTGCGGATCCGGCTGCTCCGCGCTCACACGCACATAACCTTGCCGCACCGAAAAATTCGCGAACGGCAACCGCACGTTTCCTTCCTCGATCACCGCCTCCCCGCTCGCCCGCGGATTCGCGAGCGTGCCAGCCAATTTGAAATCGGCCGACGCCACTCCGTTGAACACCGGCGTGCGCAATTGCATGAAACGATCGCCTTCCACGACGACGTCCAACCGCCACGCATTCACCGGCTCCACTTCGACCGAGAAATACGGCGGCCGCGCCGCCGGCCCGCCTTTCGCTCCGGTCGGCAAAAACGATCTCAGGTCCGCCAAAAACAAACTATCCCGCAAGCCCACGCGTCCGCCGATCGTCGTCGTCCCGTTCGCCGCCGTCACCAGCTTCAAATCCAAATCGCCGCGCAACAACAACCCTGTCTTCCGCACGAAGGGCAAATTTTCGCCCTGCAGCGTCAGATTCAGCTTCACCGGCTCGCCCTCCGGCAACTCCGCCGTGCCCTGCAGTCGCACCGTGCGCCCCGCCATCCGCGCCGTCACCCCCGCGAGCGTCATCGTCCGGCCTTCGAACCGCACGTCCGCGTTCACTTCCTGCAAAACGCCCAGCGGCCCCAGCGGTCGGGAAGTCGCTTCGCTGATCCGCAGAAATCCGTTCACCGTCGCATCCGGCTTCAGCGTCACGTCGAGATGCACGCGTCCTTTCGGCGCCAACACTCCCGGAAAATGCTGCGCGACGGCCGCCAGATCCGCGTTCGGCACTTGCACGCGCAAATCGCCGCGTCGCGCGATCTGACGCGGATCGCGGAAAAATTCCCGCCAGCTCGACGCCGTCACCGGCAGCCAGCCCTCGGCGCGCACCGCCTGCCCGTTCACTTCCAATGAAAAATGTTCCAACTTCACGCCGTCGCGATCGCCCGTCAGATGCGCGTCCAAATCCTCGATCTTCGGCCACACATCCTTGAACCGGCCCGACACCGCCTCCAAACGTTCCGCCTCGAGCCGAGCCTCGCCCTGCGGATGCGCCCACGTTCCCTCGAAATGCACCACCGCCGCCGGGTTCACCAACTCCAGCCCGGTCAACTGCGTGAACTTCTCCCAAAACGCCGGGTTCGGCGACGTCGCCGCATCGAGCCGGAATCGCGCATTTTCATCGAACACCACCAACGGCCGCTCCGACGGATTCACCACGATCGGCAGCGTCCCCGCCGCGTTCACCACCACGCCTTCGCCCTCTGACACACGCAACAACTCCAGTTGGAGTCCCTCCGCATTACCCGTGAACTGCGCCGAGAAAAAGGCGTCCCGCTGCTCATCGAGCGCCAGCGTCACATTCGTATCGATGCTGTAGTTCAATGGTCCGCGATCCCACTGCCCCCGGAATTTCAACGCTTCCACCGTCCACTCCACTCGCGGCAGCTCCGCCAAATCTCGCAACCACTCCGACCGCAATCCCGCGAGCGCCAGATCGATTTTGCCCGCGTCGCCCCACTCGAGCGCCATTTCCGCCCGTGCATCCGGTCCACGCAATTGTAACGGCCCCACCTTTCGCGCCGCCCATTCGATCCGCGTCGGCGCTGTGGCCTCCAACACCGTCTCGTCGTCCCGCAGCCACTCGATCGCTTCCAGATCGACACCATTCCGATCCGCCGCGCCGCGCGCCATGAATGCCGTATCCTTCATTCGCGCCTCCGCCGAAAATTCCTCCACGCGATCCGCGACGCCGCGCCACTCCGCCACGATTTTGGCCGGCGTAAACTCCCGCACTTTCAACACCGCCGCCTCCACGCGACCTTCGTGCTGCATCTCACTCGACGGCCCGTCCGCCGTCGCCTCGATCGCCAGAACCTCCACGTCCACATTCTCCGGCAACCACCGCGCAAACGCCTCCCGATGCACCGTCCCGCGCACCTGCAATCCGTGCGCCGCCCGCGCACGAAAATCCCACGCACCTTGCGCCTGCAGCTCGTCCGCTCGCGTGCCCACCACCCGCGCCGCATCGATCCGCAGCACCGGCCAGTTCAGCGTTCCGCGGGCGTCGAGATGCGACAGCCGCGTCTCCAGCAAATCCAATCCATCGCCGCTAAACGCAAACGCGATCAACGGCCGCCCTTCCTCATTCGCCGAGATCGTCCCCGCGCCCACCAAACGCCCGGTGGCCTCGAACCAAGTCTGGCGTTCGAGATCCACCTCGAATCGGAAATCCGACGCCTCCGAGTGCACCCGTCCCGTCCGATCGATCTCCACCGGCTCAGTCAGTCGTGCGATAAATCCAGGCAAATCGACATCGAACGTCTCCGCCACCAACCGCCCTTCCGCACCATGTCCGCGAATCGTCACATCCAGCGGCGGCGCTTTCGCTCCCTCCAACGGCGTGCCCGACGCCCGCACTTCCGCCGTCAGATTTTCCTCCCGCCATTCGACGCGCGCATTCCCACGAATCGACGCATATTGCTGCTCCAACTTCACCCGCGTCCCCGGAATCTCCCACGCGTCCGCCACAAACAGCGCCGCGAGCGGCCGCCATCCCTGCTCCTCGAACTTCACTTCCAATTCCACCGGCTGCCCCCACCACGTCGCCTTGCCGCTCACGATTTCGCCTTCGCTGCTCAACCTCGCCGACGCATCGTTCTCCTCCGACTCCAAGGTCGCCGCGATCTCTCCTTCCGCCGGGAGGCTCAACACCACCGCCGCACGCCAATTCCGATAGCTCACCGCCGGCGAACTCAGCGTCCGCTCCCGCCACACCGCCGACTCGATCGTCAACTCGCCTCGCGGCCACGTCACCACACCTTTGCCGACCTCCGCCGCCGGAACCCAACGTTCCAATATATCCGCCACTCTCACCAACTGTGCTCGCAACGGCACCCAGCCGCGGGGCCGCGTCGACACCGTGGTCTGTTCGCGTCGCTGCACGTCCGTGGTCCACTCGCCCGCCTTTGCCGTCACCTCTTCACCCGTCGCTCTCCGCCAAAGCCAAACCATCGGCGTAAGCGACTCGATCCGCGAAATCGTCACCGTCACGCCCGGCCGCTGCACTTTCACGTCGCGCACCGTGAAGCGCGTATAACCGTTCCGTTCGTAGTCGCCGATGCTCAGTCCGAAGCGCGGCCCCACGAGCCCCACCGCCGAACCGAGCCACCAGGGCAGCGTCAACACCGCGGCCACAAAAACCGCGGCCAGCACTCCGAGGATGATGACGATTCGACGCATGGGAATGAACGACGCGCCCTCGATGCGTCGCGTTACGCCTCAAGCGGCCGACGCCAGACCGCACCGCTGCAGAAGCGCGCCAAGTTCCGGATCACGACCCATAAACGCACGATACAGTTCCGCGGGGTCCGCCGAATTTCCCCGGCTCAAAATGTGTCGCACAAACGCCGCGCCCGTCTCCGCGTTGAAGATGCCTTCGCGTTTGAAACGCGTGAACGCATCCGCATCCAGCACCTCCGCCCACTTGTAGGAATAATAACCCGCCGCGTAGCCGACCGGATCCGCAAAGATATGGGTGAACCGCTTCACGATCGTCGGCCCCGCCGGCTCTGTCGGCACCAGACACTCCTCGATCGCCGCGCGCACTTTCGGCTCCACATCCGCCTCGCCCGCAAATTCCGCCGTGCGCGTGTGCAGCAGCAAATCCATCTTCGCCAGCGAGAGCTGCCGCATCGTCGCCGTCGCCGCGCGGAAGGTCCGCGCCGCCGTCATCTTCGCGAACAGACCTTCCGGGATCGTCGCGCCCGTTTCGTGGTGTCGCGCAAACAAATCCAGGCTCTCCCGCTCCCAGCACCAGTTCTCCATGATTTGCGACGGCAACTCCACGAAGTCCCACGCGACGTTCACGCCGTTCATCGACTTGATTTCCACCTCGCCCAGCAGGTGGTGCAACAGATGCCCGAACTCGTGAAAAATCGTCTCCACTTCGCGATGTGTCAGCAGCGCCGGGCGTCCCGGTGACGGCGGCGTGAGATTGCCACAAATCAATCCGAGATGCGGCGCACGCGTCCCATCTTCGCGCGGCCCGCCCGTGATCAAATAATTCATCCACGCGCCACCGCGCTTCGACTCCCGGGGATGCCAGTCCGCGTAAAACGACCCGACATGCCGCCCGTCGCGATCGCGCACGTCGTGGAACTTCACCTCCGGATGCCAGGTTTCCACTTCGCCCGCGGCGCGCTCCTGAATCCGTAATCCGAATACACGACCGCATAGTTCGAACAGCCCCGCCACCACCCGATCCATCGGGAAATACGGACGCAGCCACTCCTCGTCGAAATCGTAACGACTCCGCCGCAGCTTCTCCGACCAGTAAGCCAGTTCCCACGGCGCCAGCCTCGCCCGCGGCTGCCCCGTTTCCGCCGCCTTGAACTCCTCCAGTTCGCGCGTTTCCCGCTCGAACGCCGCCGTCGCCCTCGTCTGCAAATCATCCAAGAACGCCAGCGCCCGCGCGCCGTCCTTCGCCATGCGGCGCTCCAGAACCAGATCCGCGAAATGCTGTTTCCCCAACAACGCCGCCTTTTCCGCTCGCAACGCCAACACCCGCGAAATCAGCGCCGTGTTGTCATGCTCCTCGCTTGCGCCCACGCCCACCGCCGCCGTCCACATCTCGCGACGCAGCGCCGCGTCGTGCAGATAAACCATGAACGGCTCCTGCGAGGGCTGGTGCAGCGTAAACCGCCAGCCCTTCAATCCTTTCGCCTCCGCGCTCCGCCGCGCCGCCGCCTTCGCGTGCTCGGGCAATCCCGCCAGCCGCGTTTCATCTTCCACGACGAGTTGCCACGCATTCGTCGCGTCCAACACGTTCTCCGAATAACGCTGCGTGAGCTGCGCAAGTTCCGTCTGCAACGCCTCCAACCGCGCCCGCTGCTCCGGTGCCAGATCCGCCCCCGCCTGACGAAACTCCGCCATCGTTTCGTCGACGAAGCGCCGCCGCACTCCCGTCAGCGCGCGCGTCTCCGGCGTCTCCGCCGCTGCTTTCAACCTCTGCCACAATTCCGCATTCAGCGGAATCCGCGCGTAGAACGCCGACACCTTCGGCAGCATCGCGTTGTGCGCCGCGCGCAGCTCCGGCGAATCCGCGACCGACTGCAAATGAGTCACTTTCCCCCACGCCTGATTCAATTCCTCCGTCGCATGCTCCAGCGCCAAAAACGTATTGGCAAAAGCCGCCTCCTCCACCGGCCGGTTCGCGATCGCATCGATCGCCGCCTGTGCCCGCTCCAGCGCCGCTTCAATTCCGGCTTCGATAAAACCGGGCGTAAGCTCCGACCAGCGGATGTGAAACGAACTGTCGAGGAAAGGATTCTGCGCCATCCGCGCAAACACCGTGTCGGCAGCCCGGTTGTCAAACCGCAAAACTCACCAGGTGTAGCCCACGATCACCGACACCTGTCGCGGGGCCGCCGGCACGGCGGGCACTTCCTGGAATTCCGCTTCCCATAAATTGTCCGCCTGCACCGTCAGCGACACACGCCGCCACGCCTTCGGCCGATACGTCAGTCCCACCGCCGTCAACAACGGCTCCTCCCCGCCGCGCGTGCGCAACAAATTCGGCGCCTGCCAACGCGCCTCGTTGTCAATCCGCAGCTCGAGCTCCGACGTCAGCCGCGCCGTCACCGCCAGCGTCAACCGATGCCGGGCAAAGTTCAGCGCGTAGAAACTCGCATCGACCAACGCCCCGCCGTAGTCCTCGTCCTTCTCGAGCCAGGTATATCCGACCACCACGTCTAATCGCGGCCACGACCGCCGCGCCACGAGCTCGAATCCGCTCGTCGCGACGTCCACCGGATTCGCCGTCCGCGCCGTCACCCCGCGCTGAAACGTCCAATCCACCAGCTCATCGTCTTCGCGATAAAACACCGCCGCCTGCCCGCTCCATCCCGCCCAAAGTCCACTCACGCCCACCTCCAAATTCCGGCTCACCTCGCGTCCGAGATTCTGATTTCCCCGAAACAGTCCCGCCGCCGGATTCGACTTCAGCGCCGTATACGTCGCCACCTGCGAGCTCTCCGCATAGCTCGCATAAACTCGCTGCAACGCCTCCCCTTTCCGCTCACGCGCAATCTCGAACACCGGCGACACCCGGTTCGAATCCCGATTCGTATCGTCGTAAGTCGCTCCCGCTTTCACCACGACCTCCGCGCCGTCCGTCAACGTCCACGTTTTCTCCGGCACCAGCGCGACTTTCCCGATCTGCCGCGTGCGATAGGGACCGAACGTCAACGACGTCGACTCGATCCGATCCGCCAGCCACTCCGCGCGAAAATTGAGCGCCGCTTCGTTCCAGGCTTTCCGTCCCGCCGCCGCCACGCCTCTCACCCACGTCGCGTGCAAAAACGGCGGCACCGGTCCGACCGGCGCGAACCGGTCGAACGCATAATTATCCCGATTCCTCCGATAGTAAGCCCCCGCTTCGAAAAACTCCCCGTCGCCGAAATCGAAGCGATGGTTCACCGCGAACAGCAGCGTCTCGATGTCCTCCGTTTCGTTCGAGTTGAACGGTGTATAAAGGTTCGGCCAACCGAAGAACTTCGCTTGATACCCGGCAAACAGATCCGTTTGCGCTCCACCGCCGCGCAACTGCACGCGGGCATTCACGCGATCCAGTTCATGATCGCCCCACTGCACCGCCCCATCCGCTTCCGAATGCGCCCACGCCACGTCCAACGCGACGTCGCGCCCGCCCCACGTCTCGTCCGACACGAAGCCTTGATAGAACTCTCCCTGCAGGAGCCCATACTCACCTCCGCCCACCGACGACCCTCCCGCGTTCACAATCCGCCGCCACGGATACGCGACCGCGCCAACCGTTGCATTTGTCGACCCTACCGCGACGCCCATCCCCGTCTCGATCCGCGGCGCCCCCAGCATCTGCGGCGCCACCGGAATTTCCGCAAAATAATGTCCGGTTTGCGGATCGAACAACGACACCGCTCCGATCGAAAACCCCGTGTTCTCGAAGATCCCCCCGCGCAGCGACACGTCCGCCTGCCCCTCCGCAAAATTACGCGCCTGCACATCCACGCGCGGCTCGAACCGCAGCGACGTCACCGGCATTGCAAAGGTTGCCACCGGAGCCTGATTCGCCACCCGCGGCGAATAAACCGTCACCGCCGGCAGCGTCTCCGCCGGTTGCGCCCAGACCATCGACGTGGCTGCCGCGAGCGGCAGAAATCGCGAAATCATCCCGCGATCGCTACCAGCGCACCCGCTAAAAACAAGTCGCAGTTAAGTCATGCGATCAACTGGCCTTAACCAAGCGTTCGCATCATAAAAAACCCCGGCAGCATCTGCCGGGGTAAATTTCAAAATTGGAAGGCCCGACTTATTCTTCGCCGTCCTGCCCAATCGCTTCAACCGGGCAGCCTTCGAGCGCTTCCATGCACAGGGCGACTTCTTCTTCCGTCGTCGGCTGTTTGTGCACGTAGGAATAACCACCCTCATCATGGCGCGTGAAAAATCCCGGCGCCGTCTCCCGGCAAAGATCGCAGTCGATGCATTGCTGATCGACGTAGAATTTACCCGGGGCGTTATTCGCCCATTTGTCCGCTTTGTTGGCCATGATTTGGGCGAACAAAGAGTAATTGAAAAGGGTGTCAAGCGGCCAGCCCGCCCCTCGGAAAAGCGAGTGAAAAATGGGTGACGGCTTGTGTTTGCCGGCGCGCATTCCTAGCTTTCCGCCGATGCTGTCCGACCGGCCCTACATGCGGGACGATTACCCTCGCAACGGAACCAGCGCCGTCACGTGGCTGATCTCAGCCATCGTTGCGACGGTCGTTCTGCAATACGTGTTTCTCCGGGTCTTTAACGGCAACTCGTCCTTCGAGCGCATGCTGATGCTCACGACGGAGAGCATCCGCTCCGGCAAGATCTGGACGCTCTTCACTTACAGCTTTCTGCACTCCACCGGCAACTTGCTGCACGTCGTCGGCAATCTCCTCGGCCTCTATTTTCTCGGCCGCGCCCTGCAACCCGTCCTCGGCGCTCGTCGTCTGATGTGGCTCTACTCCGGCGCGGTGGTCACCGGCGGCATCCTGTGGGTCGCAACCCATTGGGACGGCGCCGGCGCCGCGATCGGCGCCTCGGCCGGCGTTCTCGGCCTGCTCGTCGTCTTCGCCTGCTTGTATCCCAACCGGCCGATGACGTTCCTCTTGTTCTTTGTCCTGCCCGTCACGCTGAAACCGAAACACGTCGCGATCGGCCTGCTGGCCTTCGAATTGCTCGGCTTTCTCTTCTACGAGATCATGGGTGCCGTTTCGCCCTTCGGTTCCTCCATCGCTTACTCGGCCCACCTCGGTGGCATGCTCGCCGGCTGGCTGTTCTTCCGCTACGTGCACGAAGCCAATTGGAGCTTCGTTTCCGCGCGCCGCGACATCGAGCCGCCCGCTTGGTTGCGCAAGACCCCGAAGTCCGCGCCGCCGCCCGTGTATCAGGTGGATGTTACGCGCCGCGAGGATCTTCGCGCCGAGGTCGACCGCATCCTCGACAAAATCAACAGCGAAGGATTCGGCGCCCTCACCGCGGACGAAAAACGTTTGCTGGATGAAGCGCGCGATTTGCTCAGCCGTCGTTGACCACGATCCTGTGTCCGCACGGTCCGACCGCCGCCGGCCCGCGGCGCGCTGAAACCTCTCCACTTTTGCCCAATCTAAACCTTTCGAGATGATCACACGTTTCTCCCCCCTTCGCCGCTTCCTCGTCGTCGCCTTCCTCAGCGCGGCGTCGGTCGCGGTCGCCGCCGCGCCTCGCGACCGCAAGTTCGTCACCTCTCCGACCCTTTCGACCGAGGCGCGCACGTTGGTCAATCTCCTCGAACAGGCGCACTACAATCGCGACGCCGTCCGCAGCGCCGACTATGCCGAGGTCATCCCCAACTACATGAGCGATCTCGACGGCCAGCGGCTGTTCTTCCTCGAGACCGACAAGAAGTCGTTCAACGACCTCTACGGGAAAAACATCTACTGGAATCTCAGCGCCTTGGGCAACATCGACGCCGCCTACGAGATCTTCAAAGTCTACGAGTCCCGCACCCGCGATCGCATCAACTGGATCTTCGAAGAATTGACCAAGGACTTCGATTTCAGCGTCAACGAATCCTACCGCGCCGATCGCACGAAGTCCGAGTGGCCCGCCACGATGTCCGACGCCGACAACCTCTGGCGCCAGCGCCTCAAGTTCGAGCTCATCACCGAGCTCATGAACAAAAAGGAGATCGGCGACGCCAAGGAGGTCGTCCGCAAACGCTACGAGCGCATGCTCAAGAACGTTTCCGACTTGGAAACCAGCGACCTCGCCGAGCTTTTCCTTTCCAACGTCGCCCGCATCTACGATCCGCACTCCACGTATTTTTCCGCGGATACGTTCGAAGACTTCGGCATCCAGATGAAGCTGCAGCTCGTCGGCATCGGCGCGCTGCTCGGCATGGAGGAAGACTACTGCCTGGTGAAGGAGATCGTCCCCGGCGGTCCCGCCGACAAACACAACGAGCTCAAGCCGAACGACAAGATCATCGCCGTGGCCCAAGGCGACGGCGAACCCGTCGAAGTCATCGGCATGAAGCTCCGCAAGGTCGTGGAAATGATCCGCGGCGAAAAGGGCTCGCAGGTGAAGCTGATCGTCAAACCCGCCGCCGCTCCCGACGAATCCGTCCGCAAGGAGATCGTCATCACGCGCGACGTCGTGAAACTCAGCGACAAGCGCGCGCACGCCGCCGTCTTCGATGTCCCCAATCCCGAGGGCACCGGCACCATTCCCCTTGGCGTCATCACGCTGCCGGCTTTCTACGGCCCGGCCGACAACGATGATCCCGAAGCCGAAAAGACGACCGCAACCAAAGACGTCGCCCGCCTCATCGAGCAACTGCAGGAACAGGGCATCAAGGGCCTCGTCCTCGATCTTCGTCGCAATGGTGGCGGCTATCTCTCCGAAGCCGTCGAGCTCACCGGTCTCTTCATTCCTCAAGGTCCCGTCGTCCAAGTGAAGAACTACGCGGGCGAGATCCAGATCGACAACGACAACGACTCCTCCGTCGCCTACAGCGGCCCGCTCGCCGTCCTCGTCGATCGCTTCAGTGCCTCGGCTTCCGAAATCGTCACGGGCGCGCTTCAAAATTACGGCCGCGCCGTCGTCATCGGCGACACCTCCACCCACGGAAAAGGCAGCGTCCAGACCGTGCTCGAGATGAAGAACATCGTCCCGCAACTCGCCCGCGCTCCGGAAAAAAGCGGCGCCGCGAAATTCACCGTTCAAAAATACTATCTCCCCAACGGCGCCTCCACCCAGTTGAAGGGCATCACGCCCGACATCGTCCTTCCTTCCATCGACGAATTCCTCCCGATCGGGGAAAGCAGCCTGCCGCACGCCCTTATCTGGGACGAGATCCCTACCAGCTTTTTCGACGGCGAACCGCTCGACAAAAAACTCCTCAACTCGCTCCGCGACGCGAGCCTCGCCCGTCAGCACACCCTCGACGAATTTCTCTACCTCAAGAAAAACGTCGACTGGTTCAAAACCCGCCAGGAACAGAAACTCGTCTCCCTCAATCTCGACGTCCGCCGTCAGCAGAAGGAAGCCGACGAAGCCTTCCGCAAGGAGATGAACGAGGAAAAGGCGCGGCTCGCCAAATCCGATTTCCCCTTCCGCGAATTCCGCCTCGGCCCGCCGCCTCCGCCGAAACCCGCGCCCGAAAAACCCGCCGAAACCTCCGACGAAGAATCCGAAGATCTCGAGACCGAACTCAGCACCGACGACGACCAGTCCTACGGCAAGGTCGACGTTCACCTCCGCGAAACGCTTCGCGTCCTCGGAGACGCCATCGCGCTCGCGAACGATCAGCAATACTGGGCCAGCAACCAGCCGCCGCTCACCGTTGCGGTCAACCAGCGGCCGAAGAGCTGATTCCGCGGAAGGCGGCTGCTTGAATCCAGCCGCGTCACGCCCCCATCTTCGCGATCACATATCGATCGCGCTTGGTCAGATCCTGCAGCGATTCGCTCGTCGCAAAACCTGCGCGACCACACGCCTCGAGCAAAACCGAGTGCTGCGCGATGCCGGTCTCCAGAGCGAGCATACCACCCGCGGCCAAAAACGCCGGCGCCCCCGCGATAATTTTCCGCAAATCGCCCGCCCCGTCATCTCCGCTGCCTGTCAACGCGCCCACCGGCTCGAATTCCTTCACCTCCGGAGACGCCACTGCCGTCTCCGTCGCCGTCAAATAAGGCGGGTTCGAAACGATCAAGTCGAACTTCGTTTCGCACGGCACCCGCTCGAACCAGTCGGACTCGATCAAACCGACTCGCGCCTCCAAATTATGGATACGAGCGTTCTCCGCCGCGAGCGCGAGCGCGTCCGCACTCGAATCCACCGCCACCACCGTCGCCTCGGGGAAAGCGTTCGCCAGTGCCAGCGCCAGCGCGCCGGTTCCCGTCCCCAAATCCAGGATACGGGAAGGCGGAGTGGCCCATCGCGCCGTCACGAGTTCGACGAGATACTCGGTTTCAGGCCGCGGAATCAGCGCGCGCCGATCCACCCTCAAAGACAGCCCGCAAAATTCCGCTTCGCCCAAGATGTATTGCAGCGGCTCCCGCTGGCCCCGGCGCCGCACCACCGGTCGGATCCGTTCCAACTCCTGCTCGGTCAGCGGACGCTCGAATTGGAGATAAAGCTGCATCCTTTTCAGCCCAAGGCCATGCCCGATCAGCAACTCCGCATTCAAACGCGGATTCTCCACTCCCCTCCCCGCCAGGAAATCGGTCGTTCGCTTGATGATCTCGAGGACCGTCAGCATGTCATTCGTCGTCGACGTGCACCATCCGACCGCCGCTACCCGGCAGCACCAACCCCGTCAACGCAGCCAGCTTCTCCTCGTAGTCGGCCTTCTGGAGAGCGTCCACGATCTCATCGATGCTGCCTTCCATCACCTGCGGAAGATTGTAGAGCGTCAGCCCGATGCGGTGATCCGTCACGCGGTTCTGCGGAAAATTATAGGTGCGAATCCGCTCACTACGATCGCCCGAGCCGATCTGGCTGCGCCGCGTCGCCGCATACTTCGCCCGCTCCTCGTCCTCACGCTGCTTCAGCAGTCGCGATCGCAATACGGTCATCGCGCGTGCCTTGTTCTTGATCTGCGAACGCTCATCCGCGCACGTGACAATCAACCCCGTCGGCTTGTGCACGATCTGCACCGCCGAATCGGTTGTGTTCACCCCCTGCCCGCCAGGCCCGCTCGCCCGCGTCACCGTGATCTCGAGATCCTGCGGATCGATGTGGACATCCACTTCCTCCGCTTCCGGCAAAACCGCCACCGTTACGGTCGAAGTATGAATTCGGCCGTTCGCCTCCGTCACCGGAATCCGCTGCACGCGATGCACGCCGCTCTCGAACTTCAGTTGCTTGTAAACGTCCGACCCGGTGATCAGGAAAATGACCTCCTTGTATCCGCCGCGGTCCGACATGCTGCTGCTCATCGGCTGGATCTTCCATCCGCGTCCGTCCGCATAACGCGAATACATCCGGAAAAGATCCGCCGCAAATAGGCTCGCCTCGTCGCCGCCCGTGCCTGCGCGGATTTCCATGACCGTGTTGCGCGAATCGGTGGGATCCGGCGGGATCATCGCCAGGAGCACCGCCTGTCGCTGCTCCTCGAGCTTCTGCTCCAGCTCCGGCAATTCCGCCTGCGCCAGCTCGCGCAGATCCGCGTCTGCTGACGGGTCCCGGCTCAGCGCACGCGCTTCCTCCACATCCTTCACGAGCCGCTCGTGTTCGCGGTGGTTTGCCACCAAGTGCTGTAACCGCTGCTGCTCGCGCGAAATCTCCGCCGCCCGCCGCGGATTCGAATAAAAGGAAGGCTCCGCCATCTGCGCATCGAGTTCTTCGAGCCGCCGTTGAAAGGGAGCAATGTCGGGAAGTTCGTCCATGAAGTGCAGCGAAGCTGCGGGGGCATTTGCGAATTGCGCGCGCTGCGGCATGCAGCTTGGCTGACGGCAATCGAGCGCCAGGCGAAGACTCGCCTAACTGTGCCGATCAGCAATGGCCACCACGCTTTTCACTCAGAACACGATCGCCTGCATTTGGGATTTCGACAAGACTCTTATCCCCGAATACATGCAGTCGCCGCTCTTCCGGCGTTACGGCATCGACGAGACCAACTTCTGGGAGGAAACCAACAAGCTTGCCGAGCACTACCGCCGCCGCGGTTACCATCTCTCCCCCGAGATCAGTTATCTCAACCACCTTCTCACTTACGTTCTCGCCGGCCCCATGGCGGGATTGAACAACAAGATCCTCCGCGACTGTGGAAAGGAGATCCCATTCTACCCGGGACTGCCCGAGTTCTTCGACCGCGCGAAGAAATTCGCCCGCGAAAAACCGGAATACGAAAAGCACGACATCGCGCTCGAGCATTACATCGTCAGCACCGGCATCGCTCCCATGATCCGCGGCAGCGCGATCGCCCCCTACGTCGATGGCGTCTGGGCCTGCGAGTTCATCGAAAATCCGCTTCAGCCCGGTTTTTTGAANCAGAAGGAACTTCCAATCGAAGACACCGCCGCCATCGCCCAGATCGGCATGGTNATCGACAATACCACGAAGACCCGGGCCATTTTCGAGATCAACAAGGGCACCAACAAGAANCCNGCCATCGATGTAAANTCGAAGATGGCAGCAGAAGACCGGCGAATCCCGTTCCAGAATATGATCTACATCGCCGACGGCCCNAGCGATGTGCCGAGTTTTTCAGTCGTGAAGTCCGGCGGCGGCAAGGCCTACGCCGTCTACAATCCCGAGAAGCCCGAGGAGTTCGCGCAAAACGACCGCCTGCTCCAATCCGGCCGCATCCATGGTTACGGTCCCGCGGACTACACGGAGAAGAGCAGCACGTCACAGTGGCTGCGCATGCACATTCACCAGATCTGCGACCGCATCGTCGCCGACCGCGAAGCCGCCGTCGCGTTGAAAGCCTCGAAACCTCCCCGCCACCTCAATGCCACGGCCGAGGAACTCGCCGCCCGACGCACCGCCAAGGTCCCGAAGCAGCAGTCCTTCCTCGAGTAGGCTCGATCCTCGCCTGCGGGTCTTCGCACGCGCCCGCCCGCCACAGACAAAAAAAGCGCCGCTCGAAAGCGGCGCTGGGAAAATTTCCTCCTACCTTACAGATCCGCCCCGCTCGGGCTCACCGGCGGGAGGACAACTTCGGTCGGGGGGGTCACGATCGGAGTCGAGTCGGGCACAGGCGGATTACCCGTTTCGGTGGCGGGGGCTGGCGGAGTCACAATCGCCGGTGGAACCACTTCCACCGCCTGCTGCTGGGTTACCGCCGCTGCGCCCGTTGCCGACCCTTGATTGACGGCGTTGATGATAGCCACGGCTGCCGCGCTGTCCGCCGAAGCATTGGTCGCAGCCATGGCAGCTAAGGCAATACTCTGCAACAAATCGCCGGCAGCATCCGTTGCTGCCGCCACCGCCTGATTCACGTCGCCACCACTCGCCCGAGCCTGCTCAACCGCCTCTTGAACCTTCGTCTGAACCACAGTCTGCGTCGCCGTTTGACTGATCTGGGTCACGGCCGTCGAATTAGCCCGGACCGCTGCCTCGGTGATTGCCGCAACCGCCGCCGTCACATTACTAGCGGTCGCCGCCGTGCTCAAAGAAGCCGCCGCGACAGCCGTCTGGACAAACTGGGTCGCTTGTTCCGGCGCAGCCGCTGTCGCCACATTCACCACCGAAGCCAATACCGCTGTCGCCGTATTCGCATCACCCGCCGCACTCGTGTTGGCCGCCACGTTGGCGGCCACCACCTCCACCGCCTCCTGCAACAACTGCGCAAGGGTCAAACCTTCCTGATTCGAACCCGCGATGGCCGTCTGGATAGCGATGGCAGTCTCCGATCCCTCGAGGATCGCCTCCCCAATCGGAATGCTCACCATCTGGCCGTTGCCCAAGTCGATCGAAACCGAGCCACTCAGCGTCGCCACCGAGGTTCCACCGGTAAAGTTCACCGTGACACCATAGACCGTCCCGCGCGCCGCTGCGACGCCCTTGGGGGTGCGCACGCCGTAGTGGTTGATGTTCTTCTTGGTGGGATCCAGCGTCGAAATGATGCTGCCCCGCTTCAAATCGAGGAGCGCTTCCTGACTCGTCACCACATCCCCCTGTTTAACGAGAGCCAGCTTTTCGACGAGCACGCTCGATTGCTTCTCGATCGCGGCCACCTGCCCCGGATGCGTCTCGAGGAAAACCTGGCCGTTGTCCGACGTGGTGATCAACGCGCCCTCGGGCACGAGCGAGCCCACCGCCAGCGGCTGGGAGGTCGTAGCCCCGGGAAGTTGCACATAGGCCTGGCCGGTGACCTTCACAACCTTCGCCTCGTGCGCTTGCGCCGTGGTAGCAAGCCCGATTGCCACGAAGCAGAGGGCGAACAAAAAATGCAGTTTCTTGAACGATTTCATGAGCTGAAGTGGTAGAGGAACTTCCCAGTGGGATGGGAGGGGAATATCCCCACGGGCCAACCCATGGCAACGACTATTTTTCCTTCTCGGCTGGGTTCTCCGGCTGGGCCTCTCCCAAGAGTTCAAACACCTCCACTGCTTCAGCTTTTCCTTTCACCCGCAGAGCGCCACACGCGCGCGTTTCGAATCCCTCGCCCAGAAGTATCGGCAACTGCTCTCCAATAAGCACTTCCGTCCCTTGTTCTTTATTCAAGCTCTCCAGTCGCGACGCCAGATTCACGGCGTCGCCGATCGCGGAAAACTCCATTCGGCGCGGGGACCCGATGTTTCCGATCAGCACGACGCCATGGTTCAGCCCGATGCCCATTCGCAGCTCGGGCTTTCCCGCGGCCCGCCACTTTTCGTTAAGCTCGCGCAGTGTCCTCTGCATTGCCAGCGCCGCGCGTGCGGCCCGTCGTGCGTCCTCTTCCACACTGTGACTTTCCAAGTCGCCCCACACCGCCATCACCGCATCACCAATGAACTTGTGCAGCGTTCCAGCTTCGCGGTGGATGCACTCGACCATCGCGGCGAGATACTCGTTCAACTGCGCGATCAGCTCCTCGTCGCCCATCCGCTCCGCCAAGCTCGTAAAATCCCGCAGATCTGAAAACAGGATCGTGACCGCCCGCCGCTCGCTGCTCACCGCGGCGATACTCCGGCCATCCTTCATCATCCTCGAGAGGAGCTCCGGAGATAGATACGCGCCAAACATCTGCTTCACCTGCTCGCGCGCCCGCTGCTCCCGCCGCACACGGCCTCCGACTACGATAAACTGAAGCGCCAAAAACCCCAGCACCGGCCACCACAGCGGCAGCCAAACACTCCACCGCACCCACGCCCCGAAACTCGCCACCACGTAACACGCCACACTCACCACCCCAAACGCCGCCATCGCCCACACCGAACGCCGCAATCCCACCGCCATCCCCACGTAGCCGAGCAACGTGCCTCCCACCAACACCGCCCATGCGGGCGCCCGCCGCGCGAGATCGTTCGCCAGCACATTGTTCACCAGATTCGCGTGCACCAGCACCAGCGGCGCCAGCGCACTCCGCTGCGTCGGACCCGCGTCGGCTTTCCCGACGACACTCTGCCCGATGAACACAATCCCGCCTTTCAGCTCCGGCATCTCCGGCATCCCCGTTTGCTGCACGAAGCGTTCGTCCAGTTTCAGCAGCGCCTCCATGTAATTCATCGCCGGGAAATCCAGACCCGCCTCCGTCTGATCGTAGCGGTAGTTCAGCAAAAACCTTCCCGCCTCGTTCACCGGCAATCGCAGCTCCCCACGCGCCACCGTCGGCAAATACACCGCGTCTCCCAACTCCACCCGCACGTCTTCCGGCTCCACGTCGAAAAACGTCATCAGGGTCTGCAACGCGAGCGACGGAAACACCTCGTCGCCCACCCGCACGACCAGGGGAATTTCCCGCCGCACACCGTCGCCGCCCGGCGGCGTATCCACAAAACCAAACCAGCTCACCGCCCTCAACGCGGGAAACGGCAACAGCGCATGCGTATCGCCCACCAACCCCCTCCGGTCGCCGCGCACGCGCGACAGCGGCCGCGTCAATCCCAGCCCCGCCGCGTCTCCTTCCGTTGGATACGGGTCGCTCACCGCCCCCGTGATCACACGTGTGCCCGCTCGCGCCGCCATCGCCGCGGCCTTTCCCATCTCCATGTCGCCATCCCCTTCGCGCGTGGCGTCCAGAATCACGTCCCAAGTAACCACCTTCGGTCCGGCAAGTGCCAGATACTTGATCATCGCCCCGTGAACGCTCCGGTCCGGCGGCCACGGCGCGAGATGGGTGTCCGTGACGTCCTCGTAAAGAAGGATGCTGATGCGCGAATCCGGGGGCGGCTGATAACGCACCCGAAACATCGTCCGCCAGTCCAGCGACCGCCATTCGAGTCGGCGCACGATCGTCCAATCCGCGATCAACCACGCCGCGCCAAAACACAACAGCGGCGCCAGAGGCACACGCATCCACGAACGAAGAGCCGGACGCTTCATTCGCCCGCGAAGCTGGCAACTCGCGCTCGAACAACCAAGCGCTTTTCCACATCGCTCTCCCGGCGGCTTCCCCTCGCCGGATTCCCCCGACACCCCCGCTACTGCGCCGTCGCCACGCGCTGCGCCCGTTCCATCACAAGATTGTTCACCCGTTCCGCGTAATTGTGCGCCGCCTTCGAAGCCCGCCCCCGCACTGCCGCGCTCAGCCCGCCATTCCAAGCCAGCGCAATATTATAGGGCGTCGCCGCCAGTCCATTCCGCACCAAGCCCCGCTTCACCCACTCGTAATGCTTGACCGCCACGTCCTCCGCCGCCTCCCGATCGAGCGCGCGTTCAAATGGCATGTCCGTATGCATCCGCCAAGTCACTCGCCGAAATTGATACACCCCCAGCTCACCATGCTTGCCCGGACGCGTCGTGTTCCGCGGATTCTCCACCGCCCGAATCGCCTCGAGCGTTTCCGCTCTCATCGCACCGCGCACCGTTCCCGACATCATTCCTGACGCCAAGACCGCCACGCCGCCGAGTAGCAGCAACCGTCCAAATCCCTGCACTCTCGGGCGAATTTTCACGCGGCTCCTGACCTCTCCGCCCTCCACTGGGTTCAAAACCGCCACGAATTTTTCGTGCGAAATAGGGGGAACCCCCACACGCATGCAAAGCGCACGCCTGCTTCACGACTCCTTTGTCTCCCGTTTACATTTAGTCTGGACAATATCGCCCTTTCCCGACGATCCCTCTCGCACACCCCGCCTTTCGTGAGCCCCCCCGACTCCGAATACGCCCGTTGGTTCGCCGAAGAAGTGCACCCGCACGAAGCGTCCCTGCGCGCTTACCTCCGCGGAATGTTTCCCGGACTGCGTGACGTCGACGACCTCATCCAAGAATCCTACGCCCGTCTCCTTCGCGCCAAGCAGGCCGGTCGCGTCACCTACGCAAAAGCCTTCCTCTTCGCCACCGCCCGCAACGCCGCCCTCGATCTCTTCCGGCGCCGGAAAATTGTTTCCATCGATTCCGTAGGCGATTTGTCCGCGCTGTCCGTCCTAGAAGAGAGTCCCAGTGCCGCCGACGCCATCAACAAACAACAGGAGCTCGAACTGCTCGCCCAAGCCGTTCGCACCCTTCCCGACCGCTGCCGGCAGGTGCTCACGCTTCGACTGTTGTATGGACTCTCACACAAGGAAATCGCCGCCGACCTCCGTATCTCGGAACACACGGTCAAGGCCCAGCTCGCCAAGGGCGTGCGCCGCTGCACCGTGTTCTTCGAGGAGCGCGGCCTGCTTCCTCCTTCCGGAAAGGACGCCTCATCGTGAGAACGTTTCCCCGTAAGCGCCCTTCCGATGACGATGCCATCGAGAGCCGCGCCGCCGCCTGGCTCGCCGAGCGCGACGACGGTCTCTCCGAGGAACGCCAGCGCGAATTCGACGCGTGGTGCGCCGCCGATCCGCGTCACGCCGCCGCCGTCGCCCGCCTCGACGCCACGTGGTCCGCCCTCCTCCAACTTCGCGACTACCGCCCCACCGCCCGCGCCCACCCGGATCCCGACATCCTCGCCCCCCGTCGCCTTCCCCGTTTGCTCGCCTTTTCGCGCCCGCTCCTTTTCGCCGCCGCCGCAGCCGTCGTCATCATCGCCGTGTGGCAGTGGCCGCATACCAAATCTCCGCCGCCTACCGCTCCCGCCGAAACCTACGCGACCACCGTCGGCGGCTACGAACGTCTCACGCTTTCCGACGGCTCCGTCCTCCAACTCAACGACAGCAGCGAGGTCCGTGTCCAATTTACGGATACCGAACGCCGCCTCCACCTGCTGCGCGGTCAGGCCCATTTCACCGTCGCCAAAAACAAATCCCGCCCGTTCATCGTCTCCACGCCCACCGTCGCCGTTCGCGCCGTCGGCACGGCCTTCGATGTCCGCCTCGGCGCAAAGGAGGTCGAGGTGCTCGTCACCGAAGGCGTCGTTCAACTCGATCGCCCCGCACCCGCCGCTCCCTCCGCCGAAGCTTCGAGTTCGCCCCTCGTGAGAGCAGGCTGGCTCGCCGTCATTCCCCACGAAGCCGCCGTCGCTCCGACACTCACGCAGGTCGATCCCGCCGCGCTTCACGAAGCGCTTTCCTGGCAGGGCCCGCGTCTCGTCTTCGTCGAAACCCCGCTGGCCGACGTCATCGCCCAGTTCAACCGCCGCAATCAGATCCAGATTTCCCTCGGCGACCCTTCGCTCGCAAATCTCCCCGTCGGCGGCAGTTTCCGCGCCGAAAACGTCGACGCCTTCGTTCGCCTCCTCACCAGCTCAGGCGACATCACCGCGGACTACCTCGGCGATCGGGTGATCCTGCGGCCCGCTCGTTGATTCGTTACACCCGCACGCGATCAAAATCGCCGCAGCGGATAACCGTCTTTTTCCGCTGCTTCGTCTATCTCACTGACGATCCCCGCCCGTTCATGCCTCCCCGCTCGGACCTCCGCCATCTGCCGCTCCGCCGCACCCGTGGGTCTCCGCTATTTTTCGTCACATCCACCCTGGTCCTCTGCGCTGTCAGCGCCTCAGCCGCTCCGAAATTCTACAACATCCCGCGCGGCGACGCCGCCACCACGCTCCCGAAATTCGTCGAGCAATCCGGCGAACAGGTCGTCTACCTCGTCAACAACGTCCGCGGTGTCACCACCCACGCCGTCCGCGGCGAATTCGAAGCCCGCGCCGCCCTCGATCGCATGCTCGCCGGCACCGAGCTCTACGCCGTGCAGGACGAGCGCACCCAAGCGCTCGTCATCAACCGCCACCCACCCCCTTCTCAAGGCGCAACCGCCCTCCCGCCTAACACCGCCACCTCCCACCCGCGGCGCGCACCGATCGATCGAACATCCACCGCCGACGACATCATCCGCCTCCCTTCCTTCACCGTGCAGTCCGGCCGCGATGTCAGCTACGTCGGCAAGCAAGCCCTCTCCACCACGCGCACCGGCGTCGAACTCCTCGACCTCGCCCAATCCGTCAAGGTCATCAACCGCGCCCTCATCGACGACCTCAACCCGTCGCTCGTCGTCGACACGCTCAAATACGTCGGCGGCGGCCAGGCGGGTAACATCAATTTCGCCGACGACCGCTTCGTCCTCCGCGGCTTCAACAGCCCCGCCGACATCGGCGATTTCGTCGACGGCTTTCGCGGCAAAACCGACTCCAACACCGACACCGCGCTCATCGAACGCCTCGAAATCATCAAAGGCCCGTCCGCCATCTTCGTCGCCAACGGCCCCGTCGGCGGCGTCATCAACAAGATCATCAAAGGCCCGGTCTCCTACGATCTTCGCTCGCTCAAGGTTCAAGTCGGTCGCTGGGACGGCAATCGCGCCGAGGTCGATCTCGGCGGTCCCATCACCCGCGACGGCAAACTCCTCTACCGCCTCGTGCTCGCCGGCCAATACGCCGAAGGCTTCTACGACGAAACCTTTTCCAACCGCCTCATCTTCGCCCCCTCCATCGCCTACGACTTCAACGAACACTCCCGTCTCACGCTCAAATATAATTTCCTCCTGTATCGATTTTCCTCCTACAACGGCCTGCCCTTCGACGAACGCATCGGCCGGCGACTCGATCTTCCCCCACGAAGTCACTTCGGAGAGCGATCTCCACGCAACTGGCGCAAGGATATCATCCACCGCGCGTTCCTCGAATACACAAACCGACTAAACGACAACCTCGCGATGCGCCTCGCGGGGTTTGCCAATTATAATAACGCCGCACGCATCGAATCCGTGAACGGCAGCTCGATCCCACCCACGTTCACCGCCGGCGATCTCATCTCTCGCAGCACCACCGCCCAGGATCGCGAACATCACCGCCGCCAAATCCAAGCCGACCTCGTCGCCACGTTCGACACCGGCACCGTGAGCCATCGCCTCCTTGTCGGCGGCGATTGGGGCGACGCCCCCGACATCGTCGCCAGCTTCACCGGCACCAGCGCGCCGATCGATCCACTCCAACACCACTACGCCTCCGGTGTCATCGTCGACACGTCCACTCCCACCAACAAAACGCGCACCAACAATCGTCAGCTAAAAGGCTTCGTCCTCGAAACCCTTAGCCTCGCCAACGACCGCCTCCTCCTCTCCGCCGGTCTCTCGCGCGTAAAAGCCTCCACCTCCTCGCGCAACTTTCTCACCGGAACCAGCACACCCCAACTCTCCGTTAGCGAAAACCTCCGCCAATACGGCGCCGTCTTCAAAGTCACGCCCGGCCTCTCCCTCTTCGCCGGCTTCAACGAAAACTTCGCCCCCAACTTCACCGCCCAAGGCCAGGTGCTTCCCAGCCAGATCGGCGAGCAAACCGAAGTGGGCATCAAGACCGATCTCCTCGGCGGACGCCTCGCGATGAGCATCGCCGCGTTCGACATCAAGCAGGCCAACGTCCCCGTTCTCTCCTTCCCGCAAACGATGCCTCCAAGTTTCATCCTCGTGCCCGGCCAAACGTCCGAAGGCTGGGACGCCGACATCACTTGGGAAGCGACCAGGAACATCGATCTCATCGCCACCTACGCCAACCTCACCGCCCGCGCCCGCTCCCAAGCCAACTCCGCCGCCCCCGTTCTCGTCAATCCCGTCAACAACGTCGCCGAAGAAACTTGGGGCCTCTGGTTTCGCTACAAGGTCACCGAAGGTCCACTCAAAGGCCTCTCCGCCGGCCTCGGCTTCAGCCACCTCTCGCGTCGCGCCATCACCGACAACAGCAACGCCCGCGTCTACGGCTGGCTCGATCCTTACACCACCACCGACGTCGCCATCACCTACGACCGCGGCGCCTTTCGCTACGGTCTCAACATCGAAAATCTCGGCGACGTCGACTACGACGCCGCCGTCCGCAACCAAAGCATCATCGTGCCCGGCGCCGGCACCAACGTGAAGGCCTCCGTCACCTGGAAGTTCTGAATTTTGTTAGTCGGTCGATCATAGTGCAGAGCCGGCGGCTTGGTCTCCGCCGGCTCTTTTTTTCGCCTCAAAATATCTCCACTTCCCTCTCGCCCCACCCGCAATCCCGCCCATCTCTTCCGCCCATGCTCCGCCTTCACCTTCCGCCGAACCTCATCGCCGCCGCCGCCCGCGATGCGATTCCGCTCAAGGTCGACCTCGATCTTTCCACCGCCCCCGCGCCCGAACTCCTTCCCGTCCTCGCCGTCCTCCAACGTCTCTGCGGCACGCCCACTCCGCCCAAATTTCTCCAACTCACGCGCGCTCAACTTCGCGACCTCGCGACCGCCGCCGGCGCCCAACCCATCTTCCTCGAAAACAACCAACTCGCCTCCTTCCGTCACCAGAACCTCCTCAATCCCCCGACCGCCCCTCACGCCTCCTCCGCCCACCTCACAACCCAAAACTCAAAACCCAAAACCGCGCCCATCGGCACGCCGCTGATCGTCGACGGCTCCGAACACTTTCTCGCGCTCACCCTCCCTTCGCGCGAACACCCGTCCTACGCCGCCGCCCTCGATCTCGTCAAAACCCACGGTTTCATCCTCGAGCCTTCCAATCGCAAATGGTGGCTCCGCGACCGCCACAAAACCCTGAATTTTCTCGCCGAACACGGCCCGCGCCTCCGCGACGAATTTCACGCCCAGTTCACCGCCAACTTCGAACGCAACACCGCGCGTATCCGTCCCGCGGATATCGTCGCCGAAGCCACCGAACTCGGCCGCGACTTCAACGTCACCCTCGCCGTTCGCGCGGGCTCCGCCTCCGACGAAGCCATCCGCTCCGCCGTCGACTCCCGCAGCCACTACCTCGAAACCGACGGACGCGTTTTCCTCCTCGAGCCCGCGCGTCTCCAAAAACTGGCTACAGCCCAACGCGCCCTCGACGGCGCCCCGTCCTCCGCCCTCTCCACCCGGCGCACGCATCGCGTTTCTTCCGCCCGCCTCGCCGACGCCCAAGCGATCCTCGAAAATCTCTCCCCCGGCTTTCAACCTCCCGAAACCTGGCGCACCCGCAGCGAAGCCCTGCGCAACCTCTCGCATCTCACCCCCGCACCACTCCCGACCACGCTCGAATCCCAACTCCGCCCCTACCAGCGCCTCGGCGTCGCTTGGCTCCACCACCTCCACCGCCACGAACTCGGCGGCATCCTCGCCGACGAAATGGGCCTCGGCAAAACCCTCCAAGCCCTCGCCCTCCTCACCGCCATCACTGCTCAGATCTCAAATTCCCGATCTCAAATCCCCTCCCTCGTCGTCTGCCCCGCCTCCCTCCTTGAAAACTGGCGCCGCGAATCCACCCGCTTCGCCCCGCAACTCCGCGTCTTCGTCCATCACGGCGACCGTCGACTCACGTCCGCGGCCGATTTCTCCGCGCACGATCTCGTCATCACTTCTTACGGCACGCTCACCCGCGACTGGGAGCTCTTCTCCTCCGTCTCTTTTACCACCGTCATCGGCGACGAAGCTCAGCACATCAAAAACCGCCGTTCCCAAAACGCCGCCGCCCTCCGTTCCCTTCGCGCCCGCAGTCGCTTCCTTCTCACCGGCACCCCCGTCGAAAACTCCCTCGACGATCTCCGCTCGCTCTTCGAATTCCTCCTCGCCGGCTACCTCGACAAGGTCCCCGCCGGCACCACCGCCGCCGAACGTTCCTGGTTCGACGATCGTCTCCGCGCCAAAACCGCACCCTACATCCTCCGTCGCACCAAGCGCTCCGTCGCCCCCGAACTCCCCGCGCGTATCGAGCAAATCGTCTGGTGCGAACTCACCCCCGCCCAAGCCGCCCTCTACCGCGAGCTCCAGCAACGCACCGAGCGCGAGCTCTTCGATCTCGAAGCCTCCGGCGCCAGCGAAGCCAAACTCCGCCTCGCCGCCCTCACCCAACTTCTCCGCCTTCGCCAAATCTGCTGCGACCCCCGCCTCCTCCCCACCTCTCAACTCTCAACCCTCGACTCTCAACCATCCAATTTCGCCGCCTCGGCGAAATTGGATGCCCTCAACGAACTTCTCGCCGAAGCCGTCGACGACGGCCATCGCCTCCTCATCTTCTCGCAATTCACTTCGCTCCTCGGACTTCTCCGCGAGGAACTCTCCTCCCAACAAATTCCCCATTGCTACCTCGACGGCTCGCTCCCGCCTCGCGCCCGCCAAGCCGAAGTCGATCGCTTCCAATCCTCTCCCGACATCCCCGTTTTTCTCATCTCGCTAAAAGCCGGCGGCACCGGCCTCAACCTCACCGCCGCCGACACCGTCGTCCACTTCGATCCGTGGTGGAATCCCGCCGCCGAAGCGCAGGCCACTGACCGCGCCCACCGTATCGGCCAGACTCGCGTCGTCACCAGCTACAAGCTCATCGCCAGCGGCACCGTCGAAGAAAAAGTCCTCGCCTTGCAGGACGAAAAACGCGCGCTCCTCGCCGACGTCTTCGAAGCTTCCGACGCCGCTGCCGCAAAACTCTCTCTCGCCGACCTGAAATCCCTCCTCTCCGCCTGACGTAGCTACGAGCAGCCTGCCCCGACAAGTCGGGGTGAGCGAGTGGCATTTCCGCCACTTCCTAACGATCCCACAACCCCCGAATCGATTCTTCCTTCGCTTCGTCATCTCCTCCAACCTCACCCACCCCTTCGATTCCCCGATGCCTCTCCCTGCTCTCTCCCGCCGCGCCTTCGTTAAAACCGCCGCTCTCGCCTCCGCTTCCTTCGCGCTTCCGCAAATTCTGCGCGCCCAGTCCGGCCTCTCTCCCAGCAACCGCCTCAACGTCGCCCTCATCGGCAACGGCCTGATCTGCAATCAGCACATCGGCGGCCTCCTTCCCCGCGACGACATCCGCATCGTCGCCGTCTGCGACGTCAATCTGCCCAAGGCCCGCCGCATGGCCGAGCGCGCCGAAAAATTCTACGGCGCCGCGTCCGCCACCGGCACCTACCGCGGCGTCTCCGTGTATCAATATCCTGAGGACGTTTTCGCCCTTCCCGACGTCGACGTCGTCTTCATCTGCACGCCCGACCATTGGCACGTCCCGCTTTCCCACGCCGCCATCCGCGCCGGCAAGGACGTCTACTGCGAAAAACCTCTCTCTCTCACCGTCCGCGAGGGCCGCGCGCTCGTCGAAGCCGCGCGCAAACACGGCCGTATCCTCCAAACGGGGACACAACAACGCTCCGAACGCGCCTTCCGCCGCGCCGCCGAAATCATCCGCAACAATCTCATCGGAGACCTGAAGCACATCCGCACGCGCCTCGGCACCTTCCCCAACGCCCCTGTTCTCGACGAACAACCCATCCCGCCCGAGTTCGACTACGATCGCTGGCTCGGCCCCACCCCGTGGCGCCCGTATCATCCCGATCGCGTCGTCGGCAACTACGGCGGCGGCTGGCGCTGCTTCTACGAATACGGCGGCCGCAAGAACGGCGACTGGGGCGCCCACCATTTCGACATCATTCAGTGGGCGCTCGGCATGGATAACTCCGGCCCCGTCGAATTCATCCCGAAGGGCTACGACGGCACGCCCTACCAAACTCACATCTACGCCAACGGCGTTCGCGTCGAGCGCGTCGACGAGGGCCTCCGCGCCATGATCGAGTTCACCGGCACCAAGGGCACCGTCTTCGTCGGCCGCGACGACTTCCTCGAAACCAACCCGCCCGAACTCGCCACGCGTCCGTTCCGCGCGACCGAAATCCGCCTCTACTCCAGCGACAACCACCACGACGACTTCTTCAACTGCGTCCGCACCCGCCAGCATCCGATCGCCGATGTCGAGGTCGGACACCGCAGCGCGTCCGTCGGACATCTCTGCAACATCGCCCAATTCCTCCAACGCCCGATCCGCTGGGATCCGGCCAAGGAGGAAATCATCGGCGACCCCGTCGCCTCCACCCAACTCGACCGTCCCCGCCGCGCCCCTTACAACACCCTCTGATCTCGAGTTTCCCGCCGTCCTGAGCGCAGCGAAAAATCCACGCGTCCGCCCACCAGCAACGTCTCGCTCCACTCGCCTCTCACCTTTGCTTCACCCTTCACCCACTTTCCGCCTCATGCATTCGGCCCTCCTCCGCCGCCTCGCGTTTCCCCTCACCTCCGCCGCGCTCGCGCTTTTCCTCGCGTCCTGCACCACCCCGGCCGAGCCCTCCGCGACCGACGCCTCCAAAACCACAGCATCGACGACGCCCGTGGCCGGCGAAATCGACGTCGCGATTCCCCCGGCCACCCCGCCCGTCCCGCTCGAGTCGATCGTCAACTACACGTTCGAGGGCGACCAACAACCCCTCGTCACGCTCGATAGCGAAATCGCCGCCGCCGGCACCGACTCCGCCAAACTCAACGCCCTCGCCGCCCGCCTCCTCGGCTTCCTCCGCGAATCCACCCACTTCGCCGCCCGTCAGGCCCTCGCCCAACGTCTTTCGCAATTCCCCGCCTCCGCGCTGCTTCGCGACGACAACGGCGCCTACTTCGCCGCGCTCCTCGTCGATCCTTCCAGCGTCTCGCTTGCCCAGCTCGCCCTCGAACCCGTTCCCGGCTCCATCGTCGACCGGCTCTTCGTCGACGCTCTGGATAAATCTTCCGGCGCCGCGCGCATCGCCTTGGTTCAATCCATCGGCAAACGTCGCATCGCCTCCGCGGTTCCCTCGCTCACTCCGCTGCTGACCCAATCCGACGCCGCCCTCGCCAGCGCCGCCGCCAACGCCCTCGGCCAGATCGGCAACGCCCGCGCCCTCGAAGCGCTCCTCGCCGCGCCCTCTTCCCCTGCCATTCTCCTCGCCATTATCGACGCCGCCGAAAGCGTCGGCGGCCGGCCCGCCGTTCGCGCGCTTTCCGAGATCGCCAATTCCTCCAGCGCTCCCGCTCATCTCCGCGCCTCCGCTCATCGCACACTGCTTCTGGTCGAGCCTTCCTCCGCCCCCGTTCGCATCCTCGAAATCCTGACCGGCAGCGATGCCGAACTCAAAGCCGTCGCGATCGAAGCGATCGCCACGAGCCCCGCACGTTCCCTCGATACGGAACTCGCCGCCAACCTCGAGAAACTCGACGCCACCACCCAGGCCGCCGTCATCGCCGGCCTCTCCCACCGCAAAAATTCCCGCCTCGTTCCCGCCATTACGACCGCATCCCAACACGCCGACCCCGCCGTTCGCGCCGCCGCGATCACCGCCCTCGGCAAACTCCCCGGCAAATCCGACACCGCGCAACACCTCGCGCAAATCGCGGCCTCCGGAAACTCCGCCGACGCCAAACTCGCCCGCGAAGCCCTTGCCCGTCTCGACGGCCCCGGCGTCGCCGACTTCATCATTGCCAACGCCCGCACCGGCGACGCCAAACTCTGCGCCGTCTTCCTCGAGCAGATCGCGTCGCGCTACATGATCGAGTCGATTCCCCTTCTCCTCGAGACGCGCAACGACTCCGACCCATCGCTCCGCGCCGCCGCGCTCGATGCCCTCGCCGTCATCGCGCCCGCCTCCACCCAGGCCGCTGTTCTCGACTGGGCCGTCGCCGCTCAAAACTCCACCGAACAGGCCCGCGCCCTCCGCGCCCTCGCCGAAATCACGCTTCGCAATCCCGACGTCGAAGCGCGCGCTCAACCCATCGCCGCCGTTCTCGCGAAAGCCGAGCCTGCCGTCGCCACGCGCCTCGTCCCTGTTCTCCAACGCATCAGCGGCGCCACCGCCGCCAATTCCGCCGCCCGCCTCGCGTTGAGCGACAACCTCGCGCTCGCCAATGCCGCCACCAACACCCTCTCGCGCTGGACCGATCGCACCGGCCTCTCGCCACTCATCTCCGTCGCGCAGGATGCGCCTTCCGACGCCGCGCGCACCCGCGCGATCCAAGCCGCGATCCGCTTCCTGGAAAACTACCGCCAGCTCCCCTCCGAAGAACTCACCGACAGCATTTCGCGCCTCCTTCGCGTCGCCCGCGACCACGCCGACCGCGAACGCCTCGTCCTCCTCCTTGCCCGTGCCAGCGACGACGCCGCGCTCGCGCTCGCTAACAAACTCTCGACCGACGAAGCGCTCGCCGCCACCGCGGCCAACACCCTCCTCGTCATCGAGGCCAACCGCGCCGGCAAGCCCGTCGTGAAAGCCTCCTCCGGCAATTGGGGCGTCCCCAACATGCTCGACGGAAACCTCGACACCCGCTGGATCACTTCCGTCGAAGCCGGCCGCACCCTCGAAATCGATTTCCACCGCTCCCGTCCGATCCGCCGCTTGATCCTCGATCAGGGCGCCCGCGGCGAGAACTACCCCGAACACCTCGAGATCTTCGTGAGCGACGATCCCAACAACTTCGGCGATGCCCTCGCCTCCGTTTCCGGCACTCCGAATCAAACCGTCGTCGACCTCCCCGCCAACACTCGCGGCCGCCACCTCCTGATCAAGAACACCGCCGATCGCAACAATGGCTGGTGGACGATCTGCGAGCTCTACATCGACTAACCCGCCCCAGTGCGACTGGAGCGAGGTCTCCCGACCTCGCCGCTCCCCGCAGCACGGTCAACCTGACCGTGCTTTTTTCTGCTCACGTCGCGATCGCCTCGCCCATGCCGCTCACGTCAGCGCCCACGGCCCGCGCATCGACGGCTCGCGCATCCGATTCGCCACGACGTCGTCGACGAACTCCTCGCGCGCCGCGTCCCATTTCAGCTTCCGATCGAGCAGCATCGCGATGTTGCCGAGATTGCACACGGTCGTCGTCCGATGCCCGATCTCCACGTCCGAGATCGGACGCTCCCGGGTCCGGATGCACTGAATAAAGTTGTCGTGATGATTATTGCTCACCGCCAACTTCACCGCACCGCCTCCCGCCGTCACTTCTCGCAACAGCTCCGGATTCGATGCCCCCGTGTTCGTCCGCGACACATCGATCCATCCCCGCTCCCCGAAGAAGCGCACGTTGCCATCGAACTCACCGTCGTAACGCGTCCGGCACCGCAGCTCCACGCCACTCGCATACCGGCACGTGAAATCCACTTTCGTCGCCGTGTTGAACAAACCGCTCGACGGAAACTCGCCGTGCCCGACCACTTCGACCGGGCCGCCCGCATCCGCATCGAGCGCCCACTGCGCGATGTCGATGTAATGCGCCCCCCAATTCGTCACCTGCCCGGCCGCGAAGTCCCGAATGAATCGGAAATTATAGTGACATGCCTGCCGGTTGAACGGCCGCCACGGCGCCGGCCCTAGCCACATGTCCCAATCCAACCCCTCCGGCACCGGCTCCTCCAGCCACGTCGCTCCCGTGAACTTGTTGTTCGCCGGAATCGAAATCTCGATCCGCTCCAACGTTCCCAGCCCGCCGTTCCGCACGAATTGCGCCACATCACGGAACCGCTTCGACGAGCGTTGCTGCGTCCCCGTCTGCGCCACCCGCTTGTGCCGCCGTGCCGCATTCACCAATTCGCGACCTTCGCGAATCGTCAGCGTCAACGGCTTCTCCACGTAAACGTCCTTCCCGTTCCGAATCGCCTCGATCGCCGCCAACGCATGCCAGTGATCCGGCGTGCACACCCACACCGCATCGAGATCCGGCTGTGCCGCCAGCTCGCGAAAATCGCCATACATCCGGCAATCGCGATTTCCGTAAAACGCATCGATCTTCTCCGCCGCCGTTTCCCTCCGAACGCGATCCACGTCGCACACCGCAGCAATCCGCACATCGTAAAATCCCAGCAGCGTCTCGATATGCATCTGCGCGATGTTGCCCGTCCCGATGATCCCCACCGCGACCTGCTCGTTCGCCGACACCTGCCCGCGCATCCGCGCCGGCAAAATCAAGGGCGCCGCCGCCACCGCTCCCGCCAGTGCCGACGTCTTCAGAAATTCTCTCCGGTTCATATTGCTCTGATTCATGGCGCCACCTCCTCGCCCTGCGCCAGCCGCTCCAACCGCTGCACCGCCCGCTCGGCCGCGGTTTTCACCACCGCGCTTTCCCGCGCATCTTTCGCGATCGCGTTCAACACCCCCAGCGCCTCCCCATCGCCGCGCATCGCGATGCTGCCGATCAATCCGGCCTTCACCGCCCCATGCAATTTACCCAAGGCCCCGCGATACGCCGCATTCACGCTCGCCTCCGCGATCCCATCGAGCGCCAGCCGCGCATGATCCGCCGTCCGATCGCTCTCCAACAACCGCGCCACCGCCGGCACACACGCCGCCGAGCCGATCAGCCCCAACATTCTGCAAACGAACAACCGCCCCGCGCCCGTCAGCTCCGGATGCTCCAGCACCGCGATCAGCTTCTGCTCCAACGCCGCGTGCTGCGCCGGCTCCGCACTCGTTACCTGACGCTCCACGACCGTCGCATACGACCGGTCGCCACCGTGAGACATCCGCACAATCTCCTCCCAAGGATCCACCGTGCCCGTGAACCAGGCTGTCCGCTGTTGCGGGTCGTTGAAATCGACGGAGGGGCTGGCGGAGGTCTCGGAGTCCATGCAACGCGTGACGTCAAACAAGACGGCCTCGTCACCTTCCGCACGAAAAAACTCGTTCCCCCACGTCATTCGCCACCCCGCCATCCCCGGCTGAAGTTCCGCTCAGTTACCGGCAAAACTTTTCTAATTGCCGTCTGATCCCGTTCTCTACGCTCGACCACAGTTGCTCCCGCGCAAGGATCGCTTTTCCTAAACTACCCCCGATTTCGTCAAATTCCCGTCTTCGTCACCGCTCCGTCATTCACTCTCGCTTCATTCCCGTTCCCGTCTTCGCTTTTTTCACCCATGAACGACACCCCGTCCAACCTGCGCTGCCGCTGCGAATACACCTACGCCTTCCTCTTGCTCCGCCTGTTCCTCGGGCTGCGCACCTTTCTCGCGGGGATTGAAAAGTGGGAGTCCCGCGGCACGTATTCGTTTGAAAACTACTACAACAACATGGGCCGCATGGCCGAAGGCATCACCGGCGCCTCGTTCCTGCCCCTTTGGATGACCAAGTCCTACGCCCACTCCCTCGGCTATATCCTCTTGGTTCTCGGTGCCCTTCTTCTCCTCGGCGTCAAGACGCGCCTCACGCTGTTCGTCACCGGTCTCGTCTATGTCGGTCTCTCCTTCGGCATGATGGCCGTGCAGGAGGGCGAAGGCATCGCCTGGCTCGCCATCCACGTCATCATGTTCGTCGGCGCGCTGCTCCTCGTCCGCCACAACCGCTTCGCGGTCTGGCCCGACAAGTTCGAGTAATCCCATTTCGTCGTCACGCGGAGCACGGGCGAAGCGTCTCTGTCCCTTCAGCCGCTCTCCGTCTCCGCCAACCGCCCGTCCGTCCGCCCTCTCATCATGACCGATTCTCCGTCTCCTCTCTCCTCCCTCACGCGGCGCAACTTCATCTTCACCGGCGCGAAACTTGGCGCCGCCGTCCTCGCCGCTCCTTACATCGCCCGCGCCCAGGCTCCCGGCGCCGGCGGCACGCGCACGCTCAACGTCGGCCTCATCGGCTGCGGCGAACAGGGCCGCGTCCTTCTCAACGCCTCGCTTAAGATTCCGGACATTCGCTACCGCGCCGTCTGCGACATCTGGCCCTACAACCGCACCTACGGCGAACGTCTCCTCAAGAAGTTCGACCACGACGCCCGTCCGTTCGAAGACTACCGCGAAATGCTCGCCGAGGTCCCCGATCTCGACGCCGTCATCGTCGCCACGCCCGACTTCGTTCACGCCGAGCACACCAACGCCGCCCTTCGCGCCGGCAAACACGTCTACTGCGAGAAGCTCATGTCCAACACCGTCGAAGGCGCTCGCTCGATGGTGCGCACCGCTCGCGAAACCGGCAAGCTCCTCCAGGTCGGACACCAGCGCCGCAGCAATCCGCGCTATCTCCACGCCCGCGACAAAATCGTCCGCGAAGCCAAGCTCCTCGGCCGTATCACCAACGCCTCCGGTCAATGGAATCGCGCCGTCACCGAAGACCTCGGTTACCCCGCGCGCTACGCGCTCCCCGAAGCCACACTCAACAAATACGGCTTCGCCAACATGCACGAGTTCCGCAATTGGCGCTGGTTCAAACGCTACGCCGGCGGCCCCATCTCCGATCTCGGCGCGCATCAGATCGATATCTTCAACTGGATGCTCGGCGTAAACCCCAGCTCCGTCATGGCCGGCGGCGGTGTCGACTACTACACCACCCACGAGTGGTATGACAACGTCAGTTGCATCTACGAATTCCCCACGCCCTCCGGCGTGGTTCGCGCCACCTACGGCGTGCTCACCACCACCAGCGCCGGCGGCGGTTATCACGAATACTTCATGGGCGACGAGGGCGCCCTGAAAATCTCCGAAAATCCAAAATACACGAAGCTCTACCGCGAAGCCCGCGCCCCCGAATGGGACATCTGGGCCGAGCGCGGTCTCGTCGCCTCTCCGACCTCCGGCGAAGGCGCCCCGCCGCCCGTCAAGCCGTGGGAAAAACCCCGCAAAAAACTCGGCGGCCCCTCCCGCGCCGCCACGGTCGACGTCCGCGAAACCGCCGAACTTTCGGCATGGGATCTTCCCGTTACGCTCGACAAGGCCATCCACCAGCCGCACCTCGAGAACTTCTTCGACGCGATCCGCGACGGCGTTCCGCTCAACTGCCCCGCCGATCAAGCTTTCGCCAGCGCGGTGACCGTTCTCCGCGTCAACGAAGCCGTCGCCGCCCAGAAGATGCTCAAGTTCTCTCCCGAAGACTTCATCGCCTAAAGGCAGGGCGCGCTCTTCGAGCGCGCCGTTCCTTCCCTTCCACCCGTTAACTCCTCAACCTTTCTCATCATGATCCGTCGCCTCACCCTCGCCCTCCTCCTCGCCGCCGGCTCGCTCTCGTTCGTCCACGCGGCCGACGAGGTTCCGCTCAAGATCGAACTCCCGCGCCCGCTCTTCGTCGGCACCCCGCGCCCGCTCAAGCTCGCCAACCTCGAAACTCCCCGCACCGGCCGCCGCCCCGACCTGATGGTCCCCGCCGGCACCGAGCTCCTCTCCCGCGACAAGGAAGTCACCAGCAGCGATCCGCTTCCGATCATCGGCGAACTTTCCTTCGTCACCGACGGCGACAAGGCCGGCAGCGAAGGCACCTACGTCGAACTCGGGCCCGGCGTGCAGTGGGTTCAAATCGACCTCGAGCAATCCGCCAAAATCCACGCCATCGTCGTCTGGCACTTCCACTCCCAAGCTCGCGCATATCACGACGTGATCGTCCAAATCTCCGATGACGCCGAATTCAAGTCAGGCGTCACGACCGTCTATAACAACGACGACAACAACTCCGCCGAACTTGGCGCCGGCAAGGATCCCGCCTACATCGAAACCTACGAGGGCCGCTTGATCGAGGCCAAGGGCGCCACCGGTCGTTACGTTCGCCTCTACTCCAACGGCAACACCTCCGACGAACTCAACCACTACGTCGAAGTCGAGGTTTACGGCCAAGCCAAGTAATCCTTCGGATCGCTCTCTTTCGCACGGCGCCCAATTTTCGGGCGCCGTTTTCATTTCCGTGGCTACGAGCAGCCCGCCCCGATCAGTCGAGGTGAGCGAGTGGCCTCACCCGCTTGCTTGTGCCTTCCTCTTTTCCCGCGTAATCCTCCTCCGTGCTTTCGTCGCTCCATCGCTGGCTCCCCCTGGTCCTCGTCGCGACCGCCGCGTTCTGGCTGCGAACCACCGACCTCGCGCGCCGGCCCATGCACGCCGACGAAGCCAACCAGGCCGTCAAACTCGGCCAGCTTCTCGACAACGGCGACTACGCGTTCGACCCCGCTGATCACCACGGCCCCACACTTTACTTCCTCGCCGCTCCGATCGCGTGGCTTCGCGGCGAAACCTCGCTCGCCACTCTCACTGAAACCACCGTCCGTCTTCTCCCCGCCCTTGCCGGCACCGTCGCCGTCCTTCTCCTCTCCGCCCTCGCTTCCCCGCCCACCAATGGAAGCACGGTGCCCCCACCGCGAAACTCCCGCCTCCTCCCCTTCACCGCCGCCATTTTCCTCACCGTCTCCCCTCCCGCCGTCTACTATTCCCGCTACTTTATCCAGGAAACGCTCCTCGGCGCCTTCACCCTCGCCACCTTTCTCTTCGCTCAACGCTGGTGGCGCACCCCGCACCTCCACTGGGCCCTCCTCACCGGCGTATCCGCCGGCCTGATGCAAGCGACCAAGGCCTCCGCGCCGCTTTTTCTGCTCGCCGGTTTCCTCGCCAGCCTGCCGTTCGCTCGGCGACATCCTCACACCACGGTCGCGCTCACCGTCCTCCCGCGTCACCTTCCCGCCGCCATCGCCGCCGCTCTTCTCGTCGCCGCGCTTTTCTATTCCTCTTTCTTCACCCACCTCGCCGGCCTCCGCGACGCGCTCGCCACCTACACCCACGCCCGCGCCCGCGCCGTCGCCGACTCCGGTCACGAAAAACCATTTGCTTATTACTTCCAACTCCTCGCCTACCACCGCGCCGGTGGCCTCACCTTCCACCAAATTCCGTTCCTGGTTCTCGCCGCACTCGGCGCGTTCCTCGCGTTTCGCCGCTCCGACCTTTCCCCACTTCTCCGCTGGTCGCTTTTCTACACGCTCATCGTCGCCGTCGTTCTTTCCTTCACACTCTACAAAACCCCTTGGCATGTCATCCATCTGATCCCCGGCCTCGCCCTTCTCGCCGCCGGCGTCGTCGCCAACTTCCGTCCTTGGTGGATCGCCGCCGCTCTCGGCGCTTTCGCGCTCACTATTCAAATCAAACAAACCCAAATCACGTCCTTCCTGCGCCCCGCCGACGCCCGCAATCCCTACGCCTACGTCCACAGCTCGCCCGACGTCCTGAAACTGCGCGCGCTCGCCGACTCCGCTCTCGCAACGTCCCCCGACGCCGTCATCCGCATCATTGCCACCGAATACTGGCCCATCCCGTGGTATCTTCGCGGCTTCGAAAAAAACGTCGGCTACTGGTCCTCGCCTCCCGCTGACTCCGACGCCGCCCTCGTCATCGCCTCCGCCGATCTCGCCGACGCCGTCCGCGAACGCCTCACCGGCTCCTACCGCGAATCGCTCCTCGGCCTCCGGCCCGGCGTGCTCTGCGTCGTTTTCACCCGCGAGCCATGACGACCTCCCCGCGCCACTCGCTCGTCGTGCCGCTCTACAACGAAGCCGGCAACATCCTCCCGCTCCTCGAAGCCGCGGTTCCCATCCTCGCGTCCTTTCCCGGCGACTTCGAAATCATCCTCGTCGACGACGGCAGCGCCGACGCCACCCCCGACGAAATCCGCACCGCCGCTTCCCGCTGGCCGCAACTCCGCTCCATCCGCCACCCGCAAAATCGCGGCCAGGCCGCCGCCCTGCTCACCGGCCTGCACGCCGCCCGCGGCGAGCTCATCTTCACGATGGACGGCGACGGCCAGAACGACCCGCGCGATTTTCCGCTCCTCTATACGCCCGTCGCCGCCGGCGCTTTCGACGTCATGTGCGGCTGGCGCATCGACCGCCACGATTCCCTCGTCCGACGCTTCATGTCGCGCCTCGGCAACTTCGTCCGCCGCCTCATCCTCGACGACCATCTTCACGACGCCGGTTGTCAGCTCCGCGTCATGCGCCGCGAAGTCATCTTTGCGCTCTTCCCCGTCGACCTCATGCAGTCTTTCCTCCCCTCGATCGCCAACGCCGCCGGCTTCCGCGTCGGCGAAATCCCCGTCCGCCATCACCCGCGCCGCCACGGTCGCGCTCACTTCGGCCTCCGCCAACTCTGGTGGCGCCCGTTCGTCGCGATGTTCCAAGTTCGCCGCCACCTCCGCGGAATCCTCCGCCGCCGCTCCTGACTCTCCGCGCGCTCTGCTCGTCCTTGTCTCTGAGCCCTCCGCGTTCTTTGCGGTTAATCCACCCTCACCACATACCCGCGCAGATACTCGCTCTCCGGCATCGTCACCCACACCGGATGATCCGCCGGCTGATGGCAAAACTCCAACACGCGCACCTTCCGCCGCGCATCGCTCGCCGCGGCCGCCAGCACTCCGCGCAGCTCCGCATCGTGCATGTGATGGGAACATGAATACGTCGCCAGCACCCCGCCTGGCGCCAGCCGCTGCATCGCCCGCAAATTGATCTCCTTGTAACCCCGCAACGCCCCCTCCAACGCGCTCTTCGACTTCGCGAACGGCGGCGGATCCAGCACGATCACGTCCCACAACGCCTCCCCCGCCCGCGCCGGTTCATTGAACCAGTCGAACACATTCGCCACCCGGAACTCCGCGCGCACGCCGTTCCGCTCCGCGTTCTTCCGCGCCGCCGCGATCGCCTCCTCCGCGCTGTCCAACCCCAGCACCTCCGCCGCCCCCGCCCGGGCCGCGTGCAGCGCAAACGGTCCCTGATTACAAAACGCGTCCAACACCCGCTTCCCCGCGCAATACTTCGCCACCACCGCATGCTGCTCCCGCTGGTCCAGATAAAACCCCGTTTTCTGCCCGCCCGCGAAATCCAGCCAATACTCGAAGCCGTCGATCTTCACCCACCGCGGCTCCCACGGTTTGCCCGAACGCGTGAGCACCTCGAGCGGCAAACCTTCGAGCCGCCGAATCGGCGCGTCGTTCCGAAACACGATTTCCGCCGGCTGCAACACGTCCGCCAGCACGTCTCCGATCGTCTCCGCCCGCCGTTCCATCGCCAGCGTCTGAATCTGCACGACCAGCGTCTCTCCAAATCGGTCCACCACCACGCCGGGCAAATCATCCGACTCCGACCACACCACGCGCACACACTCCGGCAGACCGTTTCCCTCCGCCCCGCTCCGTCGCGCCACCGCCCGCTGCACCGCGTCCTGCACATACGCGCGATCCAGTTCCACCCGCTCGCGACTCAACCGCCGCCACACAATCTGCGACTTCGAGTTATAAATTCCCGTCCCGAGGAATCGCCCGCTGCGATCGCGGCACTCCACGACGCCACCGTCATTTTCCGCCCCCGGAAGCGTTTCGACTTCGTTCGCAAACACCCACGGGTGTCCCGATAGCACGCGCGGCTTCGCATTTGGTTTTAACTTCAAGGACGGCAATGCACTCACCCTCCCACGCTCGCCGTTCACGCGCTCACTGCCACGCAAAAATTTGCGTCCGCCCGGTCACGCGGATTCAGCCCCAATGACCGCTCCACCTCAAAACGAGTGCTCTTCTTCCGACATTTCATGGTCACGACCCGCATTCCATTTGGTCGTCACCAGCGCCAAGCCAAAGGTCATGGCGAAGCAGAAAAACGCCAGAAGGCCCAAGATCACCTTGATCATTTTCCCCTCCAATCGGCCAACGGGCTAAAACTTTAGCCCGTTTTGTCTCACTCCCGCGGCACCGGACCGGGTTTGCCAGAAAACTCTCCGCGTCAGCGATCCGAAGTCTCCACGACCCGAACGCCGTAGTGGAAACCGTCTTCGTCCTCGTAACCGACCGGCGCCTCCAGGGCCGCCGTGATCATCTTCATCACCGCGAACACATAAGCGATGGCGAAGGAAACCGTGAGATAGGGCATCAGGGAAAGCATGAATTTACAGTAGTCACATTTCCCAAAAAGCGAACTGGGTTTTCAACAGGCCCGAATGTTGACGCCTTTCTTACACCTCCGCGCCCGCCCTCAAAATCGTTCTCGTTCTCCTCCTCGTTCTTCGTTCTCGTCCTCTTTTTCGCTCCACCAACGCCTCCGTCCGCCCACCGCCTCCGGCTCCATGTCTCCCGCTCAAGAAATCGCCCGCCGTCGCACGTTCGCCATCATTTCGCACCCCGACGCCGGCAAGACCACCCTCACCGAGAAATTCCTTCTCTACGGCAACGCCATCCATCTCGCCGGCTCCGTCACCGCCCGCAAACAACAGCGCGCCACCGCCTCCGACTGGATGGAACTCGAGAAACAGCGCGGCATTTCCATCAGCTCCACCGTCCTGCAATTCGACTACCAGGGCTACGCGGTCAACCTCCTCGACACCCCCGGCCACAAGGACTTCTCCGAAGACACCTACCGCGTCCTCACCGCCGTCGACGCCGCCCTCATGGTCATCGACGCCGGCAAGGGCGTCGAATCCCAGACCCGCAAGCTCTTCGAGGTCTGCCGTCGCCGCGGCGTTCCCATCTTCACGTTCATGAACAAATGCGACCGCCCGACGCGCAACCCGCTCGAGCTGCTCGACGAGCTCGAAAGCGTCCTCGGTCTGCAATCCTCCCCTCTCATCTGGCCGCTCGGCAACGGCCCGTCTTTCCGCGGGGTATTCGATCGGCGGACACGCCAGGTTCACCTTTTCGAACGCGTGCCCGGCGGCGCCTATCAAGCTCCCGTCGAAGTCGCCTCGCTCGACGACCCGATCGTTCGCTCCAAACTCGACGACTACACCTACGAGCAGGTGAAGGAACAACTTGAGATGCTCGACGGCGCCGGCCATCCGTTCGACCTCAACGCGGTCCGCGCGGGCCAGCAGACGCCCGTCTACTTCGGCAGCGCCGTCAACAACTTCGGCATCCAGCTCCTCCTCGACGGCTTCCTCGACGACTCCGTCCCCCCCGCCCCGCGCCGCTCCGCCAAAATCCTAAATCCCAAATCGGAAATCGAAAATAACGTCGTCCCCGTCACCCACGATCGCTTCTCCGCCTTCGTCTTCAAGATCCAGGCCAACATGGATCCGAAGCACCGCGACCGCATCGCCTTCGTTCGCATCTGCTCCGGCAAATTCGAACGCGACATGACCGTTGTCCACCAACGCACCGGCAAAACCGTTCGCCTTTCCTCTTCGCACAAGCTCTTCGGCCAGGAACGCGAAACCGTTAACGAAGCTTGGCCCGGCGACGTCATCGGCCTCGTCGGCCACGGCGATTTCCACATCGGCGACACGCTCACCGAGGACAAATCCATCGTCTTCGACGAAATCCCCCGCTTCCCTCCCGAAGTCTTCACCTTCATCTCCAACCCGAATCCGTCAGACGCCAAAAAATTCCGCGCCGGCCTCGACCAGCTTCTTCAGGAAGGTGTCGTCCAATCCATCAACCTCCGCGCCGGCATGACGACCGCCACGCTCCTCGCCGCCGTCGGCGTCCTCCAGTTCGAAGTCGTCCAATACCGCCTCCAATCCGAATACAACGCCGCGTCCCGCCTCGATCCCGCGCCGTGGACGTTGATGAAATGGCTCTCGCCCAAGGAGCCCGGTAACAAACTTCCGGATACATCGACGTTCATCGCCCCCACCGGCGTCGCCTTCGGCACCGACAAACTCGACCAGGCCGTCGGGCTCTTCCCCAACGAATGGACGATGCGCTATTTCGTCGAAAAAAACCCCGACGTGCGGCTCCACGATCTCCCGCTCGAGCAGCTTTAAGGCTGCGGCGACGCCCTGCTCGCCGCCGCGCCCACCTGTTGCTTGGTCCACGCTGGCACTTGCAGGCTCGCGCAAGCGAACCAGTCCGCACCGTCCGTCCTCGAGCTCCTCGATGACCGGCGCGTTTTCGCACGTTGACCGCCCGTCATCGCGCTCTGCTTTGTAGCGCGATGCCCCCGCGCCCCAACGCCGCCAAACCGCGCTTCTTCCCCGCTGCCGCCACGTTCCGGACCTGGCTTGAACAAAATCACGCCACCGCCTCCGAACTCTGGGTCGGCTACTACAAGAAATCCTCCGGCCGCGTCGGCCTGACTTACCGCGAAGCGGTCGACGAAGCCCTCTGCTTCGGCTGGATCGATGGCGTCACAAAATCCATCGACGCCGACCGCTACATGCAGCGTTTCACACCGCGCCGTCCCGGCAGCAACTGGAGCCTCGTCAACCTCCGCAATGTCGCCCGACTGAAATCCGCCGGCCGCATGCACCCCGCCGGCCTCGCCGCCTTCGCCGCCCGCAGCAAAGCGAAAACCGGCGTCTATTCCTTCGAGAACCGGCCCGAAAAATTCCCCTCCGCCTTGGAGGAAAACTTCCGCGCTCACCCCGACGCTTGGGCGTTCTTCTCCGCCCAACCTCCCGGCTATCGACGCACCGCCATCTGGTGGGTTGTCAGCGCCAAAAAAGACGCCACCCGTCAGCGCCGCCTCGCCCAGCTCATCGCCGAGTCCGCCGCCGACCGCCGCCTCGGCCCAAAATAACGCCCGGCGCCCTCCCCGCCCGCGTCACACGTTCGTCAATTTCCTCCCCTCGCCATGTCGCTGCACAAGCGCCCCGCTTTCCTCTCGCCCGCCCGCGCGAAACGTCTCTTGTTCCGCGCAATGATTTTCATCCGCCACCTTCGCACGCTCACCCTCGGTCTCGCGCTCGCCGCGCCCATCGCTCTCGTCTCCGCGCGCGCCGCGGCGGCGTCAAAATCCGCGAGCCCCGAGCTCGGCTACAAATCCGCCATCGTCACCGACGCCGCCACCGGCGCGGTCTTGTTCGAACACGACGCCGACGTCGTCTCGCCGCCCGCGAGCATGACGAAGCTCATGACGTTCGCCGTCCTCTTCGACCAACTCGCCGCCGGCTCCCTCCGCCTCGACACCGCCGTCCAGATCACCCGCGAAGACGCCCGCATGGGCGGCACCCAGGTCTTCCTCGATCCGCGCGAAACCTTCTCGGTCGAAGAGCTCATCTACGCGATGATGATTCAGTCCGCGAACGACGCCTCTCACGCGCTCGCCCGCATCGCCGCCGGCTCCGTCCCCGCTTTCGTCGAACGCATGAACGCCAAGGCCCGCGAGCTCGGCATGACTCGCACGACCTTCCGCTCCCCTCATGGCCTGCCGCCTTCGACGCGTCGCATCGAAGACGGCGATCTCACCACCCCGCGCGATTTCGCCCTCCTTTGTCGCCATCTCCTCACGCGCACCGACGTCCTCAAATACGCCTCCGTCCGCGAACGCGACTTTGGCACCGAGCGTCCGCAAGGCCCCATCCACATGCGCAATCACAACAACCTTCTCGGCAAAGTTGCCGGCGTCGACGGCCTCAAAACCGGCTACACCGCCAGCGCCGGCTATTGCCTCGCCGCCACCGCCGAACGCAACGGCCGCCGCGTCATCTCCGTCGTCATGGGTTCCTTCGGCCCCGGCGGCCAGCGCGACTACGGCCGCACCCGCGACCGCAAAACCATCGAGCTTCTCGAACGCGGTTTCGCCGCCCTGCCCGCCAACAGCGCGCCGTTCACGTTGATCGCGCCCGCCATCTCGTCCGTCGCGCCCGCGGATCCCGACGCGTCCCCCATCTCGCGCGTAGCCGATGCCGACACCGCCGACGACGCTCCGCCCGTCATCAAATTCTCCGTCCCGAAGCCTGCCGCGAAAAAGAAATAACGTCGAACTACCGCCGCGTCGTTTTCCGCACCATCCGCAACATCGACTCTTCCGGATTCAACCGCGCCACTTCTTCGAGCGCGACCCACGCCAGATCTTTCGATTCGTTCGTCACGACCAGCGGCTCCTCCACGTCCGCCTCGACCAAGAATCGCAGGTCGTAGTGATAGTGCCCCGGCTCGCCCTTGCGCTCCGGGATCCAGTGCCGGTCGACGTCAAACAACTCCGTCGAAACCAGCCGCACGCTCGTCAAGCCGCTCTCCTCCTGCGCTTCGCGCAACGCCACCGCCGATAAATCGATTTCCCCGTCCGCGTGCCCGCCGAGCTGCAACCACTTGTCCAGCTTGCGATGATGCGTGAGCAAGGTCTGGGTTCGCCCCGCATCCACGATCCACGCCGACCCGGTCAAATGCCCCGGCGCACACGATCGCACGAGGCAATCCGCGTGTTCCTCCACAAACCGGATCGTCTCCGCCACCATCGCCGCCTCGTGCTCTCCGAGAGCCCGACGCGCGTGTTGTCTCAGTAAACCCAATACAGCCGAGCGATGCATGAGAGATCCAGGGAGATTACCGCGTCTCGAACCACTTCGACTCCGCCTTCGCCTTCGCGCCTTCTTCGATCTTGTCGAAGACTTCGCCCACCGTCGCCGCCACGCGATACAGTTCCATGTTCGACGGCTTGAAAAACTTCTCCCGCAGCATCGTCTCGAAGAGCGCAAACAGCGGATCGTAGAACCCATCCTGGTTCAAAAACACACAGGGCTTTTTCACCACATCGAGCTGCCGCAGCGTGAGGATCTCCATGATCTCCTCGAGCGTCCCGAATCCGCCCGGCAACGCGACGAATGCCTCCGCCCGCGTCTCCATCAGCAGCTTCCGCTCCCGCATCGTCACGACCGTCACCAACTCGTCCGCCTCATCGAACGCGAGTTCCTTCACCTTCATGAACTCGGGGATCACTCCGATCACCTTTCCGCCCCGCGTCTTCACCGCCCGCGCCATCGCGCCCATCAGCCCGGTTTTCCCGCCTCCATAAACCAAGCCCCAACCGCGCTCCACCATCGCCGCCCCCAAGGCGTCCGCCGCCGCAAAATACTTCGGATCGATCCGATCGCTCGAAGCACAGTAAACACACAGGAGTTTGTTCATGGTGAAGGTTGAGAGCTGAGGGTTGAGAGTTGAGAGTTCAACGCCAAGCTCGCACCCGCTCTGACTCTCAACTCTCAACCCTCAACTCCCGACTCCGCCCGCTATCGCGGACGCCTTGCGCCGTCCCCCACCGGCTACCTTCACCTCGGCCACGCGCGCACGTTCTGGCTCGCTCACCAACGCGCCCGATCCGCCGGCGGCACGCTCCTCCTGCGCAACGACGACCTCGACGCCTCCCGTTGCCGTCCCGAATTCGTCACCGCTTTTCAAGAAGACCTGCACTGGCTCGGCCTGACTTGGGACGGCCCCGTCGTCTCCCAAAGCCAGCGCCTTCTCCTTTACCGCGCCGCCCTCGCCCGCCTCCACGCCGCCGGCCTCATCTTCCCATGCACCCGCTCGCGCCGCGACGTCGCCCAAGCCGCCGGCGCTCCGCACTTCGACGACGAACCGATTTATCCAAAATCTTTCCGCCCGCCTTCCGACACCCCGCTTCCGCCGCTCACCGATCGCATCACCACCAACTGGCGTTTCCGCGTTCCCGACGACGAGGAGCTCGTCTTCATCGACGCCCACTTCGGTCCCCAACGCGCCGTCGCCGGTCGCGATTTCGGCGATTTCCTCGTCTGGCGCAAAGACGACGTCCCCAGCTATCAACTCGCCTGCGCCGTCGACGACGCCGATCTCCATATCACCGAAGTCGTCCGCGGCGCGGATCTCATCAAATCCACCTTCCGCCAACTGCTCCTTTTCCGCGCCCTCGGCGTCTCCGCCCCTGCTTACTACCATTGTCCTCTCGTCACCGACGACGCCGGCCAGCGCCTCGCCAAACGCCACGACTCCCTCGCCCTCCGCACCCTCCGCGCCCAAGGCGAACTTCCCTCGGCAATCCTCTCCCGGTTTTTGAATCCCTAAAATTCCACCCCCCCATGCCCATCCGCATCGGCATCCTCAACATCTCCGACCGCGCCTCCGCCGGCATCTACTCCGACGAACCCGGCCAGGCCGCCCTCGCTCTCCTTCGCGCATGGCTCACCACCCCCTTCGAGCCCGACTATAAAATCATTCCCGACGACCGCGACGTCATCGAAGCCGAGCTGCGCCGCATGGCCGACGAGTCCCAATGCGCCCTGGTCGTCACCACCGGCGGCACCGGCCCCGCCCCGCGCGACCTCACCCCCGAAGCCACCCTCGCCGTAGTCGAAAAACCACTACCCGGCTTCGGCGAACTCATGCGCGCCACCTCCCTCCGCTACGTTCCCACCGCCATCCTCTCACGCCAGACCGCCGGCATCCGCGGCCGCACCCTCATCGTGAATCTCCCCGGCCGCCCGAAAGCCATTCGCGAAAACCTCGAAGCCGTCTTCCCCGCGATTCCTTACTGCATCGATCTCATCGGCGGCCCGCGCCTTGAAACCAACGAGTCCGCGATGAAAGCCTTCCGCCCCAAGTAGTGCGGCGCTTCAGCCCGCACGCGCTCCTCGTCCGCACCCGCGTTGCACGTCTCGCGAAAGCAGGCATATTGCGTCATCCAGCCGCAACCACCTCAACCGTCGCGAGCCATGCCCTACCTCAACATTCAGACCAATCTTCCCCTCACCGAAAAAGCCGAGCACGCGATCCTTCGCGCCGCCTCGTCCCTCGTCGCCCGCGAATTGGAGAAGCCCGAATCCTACGTCATGATCGCCCTCGAGCCGGACACCCCCATGTTCTTCGCCGGCAGCGACGACCCGGCCGCTTTTCTCGAACTCAAAAGCATCGGCCTTCCCACCGGCAAAACCCGCAAGCTCAGCGAAGCCCTCTCAAAACTTCTGCACGAACACCTCGGCATTCCCAGCGACCGCGTCTACGTCACCTTCCACGATCTCGAAGGCGACAAATGGGGCTGGAAGGGCGACGTCTTCTAGTCTCCGCCCATCCGCACCGGCCATCCCCCGCAGAAGTCGCTCCTCCAGAATATCCGGGTGAGTTTCTCGTAACGTGACGGGAAACAGGTTTGCCCCGCGTCCGCGCCTGCGCTGCGCTCGCGCCACCCCCGATGGATTCCAGCGATCCAGCGATCAAAGCAGACGAGCCGCCCGTCCTTCCGTCCGCCTTCTCCACCCCGCCCCTCTCCGAACGGCCCCCGCCCGCGGCCCCGGCGCGTATCCCTTTTCGTTTTCACGGCTCCGCCGCGGAGTATTTTTGTATCTGGATCGTCAATACCCTGCTGACAATCCTCACGCTGGGTGTGTTCTCCGCCTGGGCCAAGGTCCGCAAACGCCGCTATCTTCGCGGCAACACCGAACTGCTCGGCCATCGTTTCGACTACACCGCCGATCCGCGTCGCATCCTCATCGGCAACGCAATCGTCGTCGTGCTCTTCCTCGGCTATGCCTTGTTCGGCGCCGTGTATCCCGCCCTCCGGCTCCTCGCGATCGTCCTCGCGGTCATCTTCCTCCCTTGGATCATCGTTCGCTCCCACGCCTTCAACGCCCATCACACGATGTGGCGCGGACTGCGCTTCCGCTTTCATCCGAGTCTCAGCGCCGCGGTCGTGATCTACCTGCTCAAGCCGCTGCTCATCCCGCTTACCTTTGGTCTCTACTATCCAGCCTGGGCTCGCGACCGCTTCGCCTTTCGCATTCAGCGCCACCGGTTCGGCACCGCCTATTTTCATTTCGAAACCACCTCCGGTCCGTTCTACCGCGCCCACCTCGCCGCCGGCGGAATCATTTTCATCGGCGCGCTCGTCTTGGGACTTTGGATGCAGTGGTTGACCAACCACAACGGCGGCCACATCCCCACCACCACCCAAACCTTACCCGGTTTCCTCGTCTACGGCGGGTTCATCCTGCTCGCGAAACACTACGCTTTCGCCCGACTCTTCAACCCGGTGTGGAACGGCACCCGTCTCGACCAGCATCGATTCCGCGCTTCCCTCCGCAGCGGACGCTGGCTCGGCCTGCAACTCACCAATCTCGCCGCGATCATCGTCTCCTGCGGACTGCTCTATCCCTGGGCGCTCATCCGCTCCGCCCGCTACGCCCTCGAATCGCTGGAGCTCGAGCCCGCCGGATCCCTCGATGAAATCGCCCGCATGGGCTCCAGCTGCGGCAGCGCCGTCGGCGACTCGGCCGCCGAATTCGCCGGCTTCGACTTCGGACTATGACTCCCGCGCTCTACTGCGACGGCCACACCACGCGATCGCTCCCGGTGGACATTGCCTTTCGTTCCGACGGCGCGCTGCACCTCGCCGGAACAGGTATCGATCGCGTGGTTCCGCCGGACGAATTCCAAGTCTCCGACAGCCTGGGGCGGATCCCTCGCTTCATCCATCTGTGCGCCGGCGGTGTCGTCGAAGTGCCGGCCAGCCCCGACGCACTTCCGTCTGCCGGCCGCGGATCCACACCGCACTTTTCCCGCCTGCTCCACGCCTTGGAATCCCATTCCGGCATCGCCGCACTCGCGACACTGGTCATCGTGGCCTGCGTCGTCGCCGCCGTATGGCGCGGCCTGCCCGCCCTCGCGCACCGCGTGGCTTTCGCCGTCCCGCAACAAATCGAAACGCAGGCCGGCAACGCCGCGCTTTCCGTCTTCACGCAGGCTTTCCCGCCTTCCCAGCTCGACTTCTACCTACAGCATCGCGTCCGCCTGCAACTCGAGCGGCTGCTCGCCGCCAGGCAGATGCATGTCTCGCCCCGCCTCGTTTTCTTTTCGATGGAGATGCCCAACGCCTTCGCCCTCCCCGGCGGAGTCATCGTGGTTTCCGACGAACTCGTCACGCTCGCGACCAACGACGAAGAAATCGCCGCCGTGCTCGCCCATGAACTCGGCCACATCGAACGTCGCCATGGTCTTCAAAGCGTCCTGCGCAACAGTTCCGCCCTCCTGCTCGTGAGCGCGGTCACCGGCGACCTCTCCACGCTCGGAACCTTCTCCGCCAGCCTGCCCTTTCTGCTGCTGCAATTCGGCTACGCGCGCGAGTTCGAACGCGAAGCCGACGCCTTCGCCGTCGACCTCCTCCGCACCGCCGGCATCGATCCCCAGCGAATGGCCGACATTCTCACCGCCTTGGAAGCGGCACGTCCTGTCCGTGGCCCCGACTTCGCCTACCTGAGCACCCATCCTTCGAACGCCGAACGCATCGCCTCACTGCGGAGGGCAACCGCCCCCGAAATGTCCGCCGACGCCCCTCGCTAGACGCTGGGACATCCCGTCGATTCACGGCTTCAACGCTTAACGCGTCGCTCGCGGTTGCCGCGATCGATGCGACGGCTGCGCGCGTTTGACACATCTCAAAAACCCGCTTCCAACCACCGCATCGGCATGGCCACCTACGTCTACGAAACCATCCCTCAAACTCCCGGCGCCACGCCGCGTCGTTTCGAGGTGCAGCAATCGATGAAAGACGCGCCGCTGACCGCCGATCCCGCAACCGGCGAACCCGTTCGCCGCGTTATCACCGGCGGCTACGGCTTCGTCGCCCAGCGCGCCAGCTCTTCTTCTGCCCCATCCGCCGCCTCCGCTACCGGCGGTTGTTCTCCCGGCTGCGCCTGCCACCGCCCCCCGGCGATCCCGATTCCGTAGCGGCGAGCGCCGCCAACGATCCCCGTGGCTCCGAGCAGCCTGCCCCGACAAGTCGGGGTGAGCGAGTGCCCGTCTCCATTTTTTGGCTACGTCAGAGTTCCGTATACTTGTCCGCCCGCCCACGCGCCTTCTCCACCGGATATTTTTTCGCATTCGCCGCCATCTTCGCCTCGATCGCCGCCGCGAGATCGAGCCCCGTGATGTTCGCGAACTCCAGCGCGTAGATCACCACGTCCGCGAGTTCCTCCGCGATCTTCCCCCGCTTCGCCTCACCCTCGGCGATCGCGCGCGATTCTTCCGACGTGCTCCAAAGAAAGTGCTCCATCAGCTCCCCCGCCTCCGCCGCAAGCGCCATGCTGAGGTTTTTCGGCGTGTGAAACTGCTCCCACTCACGCTCGCGCGCAAACGCCAGCACGCGCGCCTTCATTTCCGCCACGGTCGTCGTTGCATCGTTCATGACCACCACGCTGTCGGCCGATACAGCGTCACGCAATCTTCACAAACACATCCCAATTCACACTTGGCACGCCGCCTGCAATGTGCACCGTGACTCTCGTTCCAATGACCGTTAACCATAAACATCTCCGCGGCTCCGCCGGCGCTTCGTTTACGAAGGCCGTCGCTTGCTCTTGCCGCGTCCAGATGTGTTCGGTCGCTCAATATTGGAGCAAACAACATCAGACCGGCCCGGGCTCTCAGGCCTAAACGTTCCGTTTAACGGACCCAGTTTAGAAACAACACCTGAAGCCCGGCGGCACCAAGCCCCGAGGCCCTTCCTCGTTTTTACCCATTCACCGCCTCAACCGATTTCCTCCCATGCATACGATCATCGAAACCAGCCGTCCCGCCCGCCGTCGTCCTCGCCGCTCGGATACCGCTCATCGCGCCTTCCGTCAGCCGAGCTACGACTGCCGCGAGCAGCCCGGAGCCGTGCGCCTTACGGTCTACGTCCCGGGTGTGGAGGCCTCCGGCGTCGAGATCGAAGCGCGCGGCCCCGACCTCACCGTCACCGCCCGCAAACCTCATCTCGTGCGCGTCAACTGGCAGGCGCTTCACCTGGAATCCGCCCAGCGCGATTACCAGTTGCGCCTCCGCCTGGGTCACGGTTTCGACTACCCCGCGTTGCACGCCGAAATCCATGACGGCGTGCTCACGGTGGTGTTGCCGAAACGCGTGAGCGCAGAGGATTCGCTCCTCGCGCGACGCGTCGCGTAACCTCCGGAAAGGAAGCGCGTCAGTTCAAGCTCCGCGCTTCCTCTTCCATTTTCCTACCAGCTTCCGCGCTCACGCCAACCGGCGCGGAAGTTTTTCCTAAGGTCGTTGGCACATTGTTCCGAAGTTAAGGTCACCCCTACCCGCCATGCCTTTTGCCGTTCCAATCAACGATGCGCAGCCTCCCGAGGCGCCGACGGCGATTGTCCGGATTTTGAACCGCGATGAGATCCAGTGGAATCGTCCCGTTTTCAAAGCCCCGCCCCTCAATGTAGTTCCGCCGGTCGCCGATCTCGCAGAACTTGCCCGGGCGGTCCGGAAGCCCGATGCGCTTCTAGGCTGACCGAACTCCAGCGAGTTCAACCTTTCAACGGCCCCGAGCAATCGGGGCCGTTTTCTTTTTCCGCGCGACTCACCTTTCCTCCACCAGCCACTCGACCCTCGCCCCGCCTCCCGGCGCGACCGCCAGCAGCCGCGCCAGCTCTTTCGCCACGCTTTCCGCGGCCTCCGCAAACTTCCACGGTGGATTCACCACCAGCACGCCGCACCCACGCATCTTCAACCCGGCTCGCTCTCCGGCGATCGTCAACTCCACCGCCACCGTAGACGGCAGCTCCAACGTCCGCAGCTCGGCAAAAAACGTCTCGATCCGCGCGCGCTCCGTCAGCGGATACCACACCGCAAACACCCCTTGCGCCAAGCGCGCCAATCCTTCCCGAATCGCTCCTGCCACCAGCGCAAACTCATCCACTGCCTCGAACGGAGGATCGATCAAAACCAGCGCTCGCCGTTCCAACGGCGGCAGCATCGCGCGCACCGCCGCATAGCCGTCCATCTCGCGCACCGCCGTTCGCGGCGCGAAACAAAATCGCTCCTCCAGTGCCGCAAACTCCTCCGGATGCTTTTCGCACAACGCCACCCGATCCTGCACCCGCATCAACGCCCGCGCGATCGCCGGCGATCCGGGATAAAACCGCGGCGTATCACCTTTCCCGCCGTTCTCCGCATCGAACTGCCGCACGATTTCCCGGTATTCGCGCAACGCTTCCGACACCCCTTCTTGCACCCACACCTTCCGAACTCCGCCCGGCCACTCCGGTGCCCGCTCCAAGGAATCGCCCTTCGCCGCCGCCGCCAGATCATACGCGCCGCGTCCCGCATGCGTATCCAAGAAGAAAAATCCTTTCTCCTTCCGCTGCATCGCCCGCACGAGCTGCACCAGCAGCACGTGCTTCATCACGTCCGCGAAATTTCCCGCGTGAAACCGATGCCGATAATTCATCCGACCACCGGCACTTTCACCACCGTCTTCCGCACCAGCCGCGCCTCACCGTCCGCACCGCGCAACCCCGGCATGTGCACGTCCGCCGGAAAATACACCGCCGCCTCGCCCCCTCGCAGCGCCAGCACCGACGCCCCTCCAAAATCCTCATACACCACCAAGTCCCGCTCCTCCCGATACGCCTCGCGCACCGTCGCCCGCGAAACATCCACCACCTCCATCCGCTCCTCCCCTTCGAAAATCACCTGCACGTCGATGAACTTCCGATGCGACTCAAAAAATCCCTCCGGTCGCGTCTTCGTCCAGTAAACCTGCTCCAGCGCAAACGCCCCGCCACTCAGTTCCACGCGTTTCGTCTCCCCCACCGCAATCGCCCGCATCCGCTCCCCCGCCGCCGATCCGGGCGCAAACAACTCCTCCAAATACGCCCACGTCGCCGAGAATTGCTCCCACGGATACACCTGCTGCTTCAACGTCTCAATCGTTCCGAAAAGCGCCATCCCCGCACTGCACCTTCCCCGCCTCCCACTGGCAAGCGCCGAACCCACCTCCTCTTCGTGCTCGTGACTCGTGCTCATGATCGTGCTCGGGCTCGGGCCTCTTCTAACGCCCCGCGAGAAATCCTTCGATCACGAGCACGACTACGACTCACGAGCACGCCCCTCCCTCGTTCTCTTTCTCGTAATCGTTCTCGTTCTCCCTTTCTCCCCCCCATCGACCCCATTTGCACCCGCGGCCCATCTACATTCCTTCCTTTCCGCCATGAAACTCTTCCCCTCGTTACTCTTCTCTCTCACAGCCGCCCTCGCCCCCGCCGCCCTCCACGCCGCCGACTTCGAAGGCAAAATCCGCATGAAGATGACCGAGCCCCGCGGCAACGCTCGCCACATCGACTACGCCATCAAACCCGGACTGGTCCGCGCCGACATCGCCCTCGATGAGAACCAGAACATGACGACCATCATGAACTCCGCGAAGAAGGAGGTCGTCATGCTCCTGCCCGGCCAGAACATGTATTTCAGCTCCTCGATCAAAGACGTCGCCGACGTTGCCGCCGAACACGCCGGCTCCCTCGAAAAAACCACCGAGACCGCCAACATCCTCGGCTACGACTGCACCAAATACATCTCCCGCGACAAAGGCACCACCACCGAAATCTGGGCCACCGACGAACTCGGCACCTTCGCCGGCATTTCCGCTGGCAATCCCATGGCCCGCAAAAAGTCCTCCGGTCCCGGCTGGGAACAAGCGCTCAAAGGCGGCAACTTCTTCCCGCTCCGCGTCGTGTCCGTGAACAAGAAGGGCAAGGAAGAGTTCCGCATGGAGGCCGTCTCCATCGACAAGGGCTCCCAACCCGACTCGCTCTTCGAAATTCCCGCCGGCTATCAGCAATTTAACCTCGGCGGCCTCATGAAAGGCCTCCTCCCCGGCTCCCGCTAAATCCCACCCCAATTGCCCCTCTGATGGAGGCGCGGTGCCCCCACCGCGCCTTTTTCTTTTTCAACATTCCCCCGCCCCTTGCCACGCCCCCACGTCCTGCTTCTGCTCCCCCTCCGCCGTGGCCTCGACTCTCATTCGCATCCTTTCCGACCTCCACTACGGCGACCGCTCCAGCGCCCTCACGTCGCTCGCGCAACTTAACCCGCTTCTCGACGGCGTCTCCCAACTCATCCTCAACGGCGACACCCTCGACACCCGCCCGTCCTCCACGCCCGAACGCACCGCCGGGCTCCTCACCGACATCCGTCACTTCTTCACCCACTCTGCCCCGCCCACCACGATCCTCACGGGTAACCACGACCCCGACATCACGGAAACCCATCACCACACGCTCCTCGACGGCTCGCTCTTCATCACCCACGGGGACGCCCTTTTCGACGACCTTGTCCCATGGAGCCGCGACGCCCCCATCGGGCGAGACCTCGTCACCCGCGAACTCGCCGCGCTCTCCCCCGCCGAACGCACCCAACTCCACCCGCTCCTCTCCGCCTACCGGCGCGCCGCCTACGCCATCCCCCAACGCCACCATTCCGACCCGCATGGCCTCCGCTACCTCCTCGGCTTCCTTCAAGACACCGTCTGGCCACCCGGCCGCGTCTTTCGCGTGCTCCGCGCCTGGCGCGAAGCCCCCCGACGCGCCGCCGTTTTCGTTCAAAACCATCGTCTTCCCGCACGCTTTTTCGCCATGGGCCACACCCATCGCTGCGGCGTCACGCGCACGCCTTCCAGCCTGATCGTCCTCAACACCGGCTCTTTCTGCCCACCTTGCGCCACCGGCGCCATCGACGTGACGCCCGACCGCCTCTTCTTCCGCCGCGTCGAACGCCGCCAAGGTGCCTTCCACCCCGGCGCCATCACCGCCGAATTTTCACTCGCCCCGCGCTGACTGCCCGCGACACTCCCGCGCCATGGCCATCGAGTTCGGTTGGTGGAATCGCGATCCCGAAGAGGGCAAATACCAGGTCCGCGCCGTCATCCACGGCGGTAATATCGAATGGACCCGTCATCAGGGCCACCACACGCCTTGGCAACCCCACACGCCTTCGGACGACGACCGCGCCCGCCTCGTATCCGAAGCGGAACGCCGCCTTCCGCGCCGTCTCATCACGCAAAAGCAATTCGACGAAATCAAACGCCTCGCCGAAAACACCGGCCCCGGCGCCCTCTCCGGCCGCCGCTCCTCCCGCCCCGGCCCCACCTCCGAGTTTTAGCCCGTAGCGCCTGGTTGCTTCACCGCTCCCGCGCCATCCCCCAAATCAACCGAAACGCCGGCGCATACACTTCCGGCTTTTCCGCCATCCGCCGCGTCAGCTCCTCCGGCGCCAGCCACTCCCCGCCCTCGATCTCGTCCGGATTGAGCACAAACGGCCCACCCGACTTCACCCGATAAATCCAGCAAAACTCCTGCCCGGTCTCCTCGCACGGTCCCACGCGAAACCAACGCTCCGGTTTCTCCTTCACCTCCAGCCCGAGCTCTTCCTTCAACTCGCGCACCGCCGTCACATCATACTCCTCGCCGGCGTCGACGTGACCTGAACACGACGTATTCCACAGCCCCGGCGACGTATCCTTTTTCATCGACCGCTTCTGCAGAAACAACCGCCCGTGCTCGTCGAATACCAGCACGTGCACCGCCCGATGCAGCAACCCACGCGCATGCACGTCCGCCCGCAGCGCCCGACCCACCGGCTCGTCGCGCTCGTTCACCACATCGAACCATTCTTCAACCATGACCTGCCTTTACATCACCGTTCATTCGTGTCCATTCGTGAGCCTTTAACCGCCTCACCGTATGCCCAAAATCGACGTCAGCAAGGTCGCTGAGATTCTGAAGAAAAACGAGATCGATCCCGCCGTCCTCCGCCGCGTCATCGAGGAGCTCAATCTCGTCGTCCAGCCCGAGGACGAAGGCGACAAACCGCCTCCGGTCAAAAAGCAGTTCGTCGTTCTCGTCTCCGATCCTGAGGGCCGCTTCCCCAAATCCGATTTCGCCGGCTGGGTCCTTCAACTCCCCGAAGACGAAAGCCCCGCCACGATCCAGGAACGCATCTTCCGCGCCGCCTACGATTACAACGCCACCCGCAAGGGCCGCCTCTATCCCGCCAAAACCGTCGGCGAAGCCCTCGAAAACATTCCCGCCAAACACTTCAAGGAGACGGAAGTTTGGGTAAAAACGAAGTCGCCCGTCATTATCCTGACGACCGACAACGAGATCCCCAAAGACAAATAGTCCCGCACCGTCGGCTGTAGGGGCGGGGTCTCGCGACCCCGCCTTTCTTTTGGAGCGGCGCGGCTATTCGATCCCAAAATCCCGCGCTTCGAATCCCCGCTCCTTCAGCGCCCGCTTCAGCGCTGCCATATCCATTTCCATCCCCGGCCGCACCCCGTTCGCACGATACCACCCTTGGTTCATCTCGAGCGCGAATTGCATCAACGTGCTCCGCGAGCGCACCGGGGTTTCATCATACGGGTGCAGTGGATAAATTTCCTCCAGCATCCCGTGCCGGTTGAAAAATCCGATATCCAACGGCGTCGGCGTATTCCGCATCCAGAAACTCATCTGCTGCGGCTTCGCATAAACAAACAGCATTCCCTCGTCCGCCCCGAGATCCCGCCGCTCCATCAACCCGCGCATCATCTCCGGCTCCCGCACCGCCAGTTGCATTCGCACGGTCTTCGGCCCGACCTTGATCTCGAACCAGTCCGCCACGGTCTTCGGAGCCGCCCGCGTTTCCGCCTTCGGCTCGCCTTCGCGGCATCCCGACAACGGCGTCAGCAACAACACCGCCGCCAAAACCCAGCCAAACCGCCGCCAAACCGAATTTGCGTTTTTCACCACGCGCGTGGCTAATGCCCGGCTTCTCACAACTCAACTTCTCTCTCGCCCGTCATGCCGCGCGCCGCCACTCCGCCCCTCCTCTACGCCGATACCGTCACCAACGCCGACCAACTCTACTTCAGCCGCATCGACGTTCACGACCCCTTCATCGCCTTCGGCGCCGGCCGCCGCCGCATCACCCTCCAATCCGCGCTCGAGTTCGGCCGCGTCAGAAAAGCCCGCGTCTTCCACTCCGTCCTTCCCCTCGAGGTCTGGCGCGACCGCGCCGCCAAACTCTTCCCGAAACAACACATCGGCCCCGCCGAAATCATCGCCGCCGCCGCCCGCGCTCACCGCATCCACACGTTCCGCATTGCCGACGACTTTCCCGTCGCCCTCTACCTTCGCCTCACCGAACTCGGCCTGAAACTCGAGCTCGCGCACGGCCCGCTCTTCCCCGAACGCGAAATCAAATCCGCCGCCGAGGCCGCCGCCATTCGCGAAGGCAATCGTCTCTGCTCCGTCGGCTTCACCGTCGCCGAAAACATCCTCCGCGCCGCCCGACCCCGCGGTCGGACGCTCCTCCACGAGGGCAAACCTCTGACCTCCGAACGTCTTCGTTTCGCCATCGAATCCGCCATCATGGCCGAGGGCGGACAAGCCAACGACACCACCATCGTCGCCGGCGGCGACCAAGCCTGCGATCCGCACGAACGCGGACACGGCCCGCTTCACCCGCACGAGCTCATCATCATCGACATTTTCCCGCGTGTAACAAAATCCGGATACTTCGGCGACATGACGCGCACCTATCTCCGCGGTCGCGCCTCCGACGCCCAACACCGTCTCGTCGAAACCGTCCGCGCCGCCCAACTCGCCGCTTTGAGCTCCGTTCGCGCCGGCGTCGAAGGCCGAGAAGTTCACCAGCAGGTTGTCGATACCTTCGACGCCGCCGGCTACAAAACCACCCGCACGAAATCCGGCTCCACCGGCTTCTTCCACGGCACCGGCCACGGCCTCGGCCTCGCCGTCCACGAAGCCCCGCGCGTCGCCGCCTCCGCTTCACTCCCGCTCCGCGCCGGCGCCGTCATCACCATCGAACCCGGCCTCTACTACCCGGGTCTCGGCGGCTGCCGCATCGAAGACGTCGTCCAGGTCACCAAATCCCGCCCCAAACTCCTCTCCTCCCACCCCTACACCTGGCATTTCGAATAACCCCGTGGCGCGGCAGCGCCCCAATCGAAAATCCAAAATCGAAATTCGAAAATCCCCCCGATGCCCGAGCTCGCCGAAGTCGAATTCTTCCGCAAACGCTGGCACCAAGCCGCGCTCGGCCAACGCATCCTCCGCGTTCTGTTTCATCCCAAAGCCAAAGTCTTCCGCGGCACCGACCCCGCCGCCATCGAACACGCCCTCACCCGCGCGCGTTTCCTCTCTTCCGAAGCCGCCGCGAAACAAATGCTCTTCCGTTTCAGCGGCGACGTCTGGCTCGGCCTCCACCTCGGCATGAGCGGCGACCTCTACGTTCGCGATTCCGACTACACGCCCGCCAAACACGACCACCTCGTCCTCTTCACCGCGAAACACGCGCTCGTTTTCACCGATCCGCGGATGTTTGGACGCATCCAGTTCCACACCGGCAAAACCGCCCCCGACTGGTGGACGCGCATCGCCCCGCCCGTTCTCTCCGCCGACTTCACGGCCGCCGCCGTATCCGAATTTCTAACACGCCGCGCCCGCGCTCCCATCAAAGCCGTCCTCCTCATGCAGGAACGTTTTCCGGGCATCGGCAACTGGATGGCCGACGAAATCCTCTGGCGCGCCGCCATTCACCCCGCCCGCCCCGCCGGCTCGCTCACGCCCGACGAAATCAAAATCCTCTGGCGCAAAACCCGCGAGGTCGCCCGCGACGCCCTCGAAAAAATCGCCGGTCACGGTGGCCGCCTTCCGCCCGACCTCAACGTCAACATTCCCGATTCCTGGCTCTTTAATCATCGTTGGCGCGACGGCGGCCGCTGCCCTAAAACCGGCGTCCTCCTCGAACGCGCTGAGATCGGCGGCCGCACGACCTGCTGGTCGCCCGCCCGACAAAAACTTCCCGCGTCCGCGCGCCGCAAAAAAGCCGCATGACTTCCGCGAAAAAACTTCGCCTCGACGAGCTCCTCGTCACCCGCGGGCTCGCCGCTTCCCGCGCCCAAGCGAAAGCGCTCATCATGAGCGGTCGCGTTCTCCACGGCACCGAGCGCCTCGACAAACCCGGCCGCGAATTCCCCGCCGACCTCGATCTCACCGTCGAACAACCTCCGCGCTTCGTCTCCCGCGGCGGCGAAAAACTCGCCGGCGCCATCGAGCGCTTCGCCCTCGATTTTCGCGACGCCCACGTCCTCGACGTCGGCGCCTCCACCGGCGGCTTCACCGATTGCGCGCTCCAATCCGGCGCCGCCGGCGTCGTCTGCGTCGACGTCGGCCGCGCCCAACTCCACGCCAAACTCCGCGCCGACCCTCGCGTCACCAACCTCGAAAAAATCAACGCCCGCCACCTCACCGCCGCCGACCTCCCGCGCAGTGAGTTCGATTTCATCGTGATGGACCTTTCGTTCATCTCCCTGAAAGCCGTCCTCCCCGCCGTCTGGCCGCTCCTCCGCCCCAACGGCACGCTCGTCGCTCTCGTGAAGCCGCAGTTCGAAGCCGGCAAAACCGAGGTCGACAAAGGCCGCGGCGTCATCCGCGACCCCGCCGTCCAGGAGGCCGCTCTCGCATCCGTCCGCGACTTCGCCCTCGCCGAACTCCCCGCCGCCTCGCTTGTCGGCGAAATGGACTCCCCCATCACCGGCACCGACGGCAACCGCGAATTTCTCCTCTGCCTCCGCAAATCCGCCTGACTTTGTCGTCCTTCCCCCAAACCAATTAGTAATACATTATATTACATACTGCTTTTGTCGCTCCTCGCCAGTTTCCCTCTGACATTCCCCCAATCCCCCTCCATCACTCCTCCGTGGTCCCCCGCATGAAACCCATCCGCCACCTCGCCTTCGTCATCAACGAAGACAAATCCGGCGCTCCCGAGCTCGCCCGCGAACTCGTCACGATCGCCACCGCGGCGGGCGTCACTTCCACCCAGACCACGCAATTTCCGCTCCCGTCCGGTTACCTCCAAGGCTACGACGCCTGCTGCGTCATCGGTGGCGACGGCACCCTCCTCGGCGTCGCTCGTGAAGCCGCGCACCAACAGGTTCCCATCATCGGCGTCAACCGCGGCAGCCTCGGCTTTCTCACGACGTTCTCCGCCGAGGAAGCTCGCGCTCAGTTCGCCGAACTGCTCACCGGTGCCTACCGCCTCGCCCACCGCTCGCTCATCGAGTGCTGCACCGGGCCCGGCTCCCACGATCTCGCGCTCAACGACGTCCTCGTCAAAAGCGACATCAACTCCCGCCTCGTTCAGCTCGAGGTCCACGCCGACGGCGAACTCGTCACCAACTACACCTGCGACGGCCTCATCTTCTCCACGCCCACCGGTTCCACCGCCTACAACCTCTCCGCCGGCGGCCCGCTCATCCATCCCAACGCCGCGGTGATCGCGATGACGCCGATCTGCCCCCACACGCTGAGCAATCGATCGATCATCTTCCGCGACGAAGTCTGCCTCCGCGTCTTCAATCGCTCCGCCGACTCGCGTCTCCTCGTCGCCATGGACGGACAACGCGACCTCAAGGTCGGCGTCGATTCCCCCATCGAGATCACCATCTCTTCGCTCCGCCTCTCCCTCGCCCAACGCGTCGACTACTCCCACTTCTCCGTCGTCCGCGAAAAACTGAAGTGGAGCGGCGCCCTCCACGACGACTCCAAGCGCTAGTCCTCCATTCACGCGGCGCGTCATCTCGCCCGTTGAAATAAAAGACCCCGACGCCGCTCACAGCATCGGGGTCTCACAGGCTTCTGGATCGCTTTCAGAAACCCATAACCGGCCAAATCGCTCAGTCGCTCAGGCTACTCCGAAGCTTCCGCCGCCTCCGCTTCCTTCGCCTTCTTCTTCTCGGCCCGCTTTTCCTTCTGCTTCTGCTTGTCGGCTTCCCACGCCGCCGTTTCCGCCTCATTCAGCACGCCGTCCTTGTCTTTGTCGAAACGCTTGAGGGTCGTCTTGCTCGGCGGCTTGTCCTTCTTCGCACCTTCGTCAGCCAACACCGCGGGAACTGCCAACACGCTGAAGCACGTGAGCAGGAACGGGATAATCAGTTTTCGAGTTTTCATGTGGACCGCCCCGACGCTGGTCCTTCTGCCATAATATGGCGATATATTTTCGCACAATTATGGCATTATCCGTGTCATCACAGTGCTCGCACCAACTCGTCCCGCATCGCATCCAGCCGTTTATACGCCGCCATTTCGGGTGACATCGTAGCCAGCGCCCGCGCGAGCCCACGCGCCGCCAATTCATCGGCCTTCACCGCATCCAACCGATGCAGCCGCACCCGGATCCCAAACAGCACGCCACCCGTCTCCGGCAATCGCACGAGCATCTGATGCTCCACGCGGAGCCATAGGTGCTCCAACTCCACCGGTAATCCCGGCCCTGGAATTCCGCGCGCGGGGTGCAAATTCAACTCGTCCGTCGCCGCGATCCCCCAGTTGTCCCGCAAAAAACCGATTCCCGGACGCAGCCGTTCCATGAACTGCCTGATCGATCCGCCAATCGTCGCATTCAGCGCCGGCACCACGCCGTGAATCTCCTCCATCGTCCGCCCGATCTTCTCCTCCAACGCCCACCCTGTCGGAAAACACAGCGCGCCGCCCCTCAGCCGAAACCGCCCCTCCGCATCCGCCGACAACACCAGAAAGTCCGGCTCGAGCGCCCCGCCCAGCGCCTCCACCGCGTTCGCCCCCACCGCGCTTACACCCCACTCCCGGCACCACCCCGCGAACTCCCGGACCATCGCCTCTCCGTTCTTTTCCACCGCCGCATACCGTCCCGGCGTATCCGCAATCCAACGACGCCGCTCCGCCAGCACTCGTCCGCTCGCATCCTGCGCCGCGAAAAACTCCCGCGGCCCTCCACGCCGCAGCGTCAGATGCAAACGGAAATCCTCGTCCGGAAACAATGCCGCGAGCTCGCTCACCGGCACCTAACCTCCCGCCGCCGCGCTATCGCGTCAACGCCGCGGCTCACGGCCGCACCACGAGCTGCACCCGCAACTCCCGCCGAAAATACTTTTCCGCAAACGCCGCCAGATCCGCGATCGTCACCGCTTCGATCCGCGCATCGTAGTTCTTCCAATCGTTGATCGGCTGGCCTTGCAGCGCGTTCAACGCCGCCTGCATCGCCCGCGACGAATTCGTCTGCAAACTCTGCCGCCGTCCCGCCTTCAACCTTGCCTGACACCGCGCGAGCTCGACGTCCTCGACCTCGCCCGCGCGCACGCGCGCGATCTCCGCGTCGATCTCCGCCAGCACCTCGCCTTCCTTCCCGGGCTGCGTCCCCGCGAAGAAATAAAACATCCCCGCGTCCAACCCTGTCACGCGCGCCGACCTCACGAAATACGCCAGGCCTTTCTCCTCGCGCACTCGCTCAAACAATCGCGACGCCATTCCGCTGAACAATTCGTCCGCGACTTCGCCAATGTAGAAATCCTCCGCGTGCACCCACGGTCCGGGAAACGCCTGCAACACCACCGCCTGCTCACGCGGCTGCTGCTCCACGAAATCCCCCGGCCCCGCCGGCAGCTTTGCGTTCGCATCCTTCCATCCGCGCGGCACCGCCGCCTTCGGCAAACGCGACAAAAACGCCTTCAACTTCGGCGCCAGTTTTCGTGGATCGAAATCCCCCGCCACCGCCAGCACCACGTTCGGCCCTACTACGAGCGCACGATGCAGCGCCTTCAAATCCTCCACGCGAATCGCCTTCACCCCGGCCTGCGTGCCTTGCGCATCATGCGCCAGCGGATGCGCCCCGAAAAACCGCTCGCGCAGCCGCTTCCTCGCCAGCGTCACCACATCGTCGTCGTCCTGCTGCAGCGCCGCCACCTGCGCCTCCCGCTCGATCTCCAGCGTGGCTTTCTTGAAGGCCGGCGCCAGCAACGCCTCTCGCAACACGTCCACCGCGCGGTCCACATCCGTCGGCAAGACCTCCACCGCCAGCCCAACGCTGTTGTTGCCCGAAACCGGATGAAAACTTCCGCCCACCGATTCGATGAACTCCGCGACTTCCGCCGCGCTGCGCTTCCGCGTGTCCTTGGTCAACATCGTCGACCACAACGCCGTCGCCCCGCGCTTCGCCGGATCCTCGAACAGCGCGCCACCTTTCATCAGCAATCGCAGATGCAGATTCGGCAGACGCCGGTCCGGCTGCAACAGGAGCCGCGCTCCGTTCGGCAGCTTGATCTCCGAAAAATCCGGCGGCGCGCCCGCATCGCGCGCATCCGCCACCGCGCGCACCTCCGACTTCGCCGGGTTCAGCGAAATCGACGTCAGCCGCGACGGCACCAGATACCGTTTCAACACCCGCACGAGATCCGCCGGCTTCGTCGCCGCGAGTTGCTCGAAATAAACCCGGCTGTGATCCAGATCGCCCACCACCACTTCCGCCGCACCGAGCCGCGACGCCTGTCCGCTCATCGTCTTCCGCGAGTTGATCTCGCTCACCACGAGTTGCCGAATCGCCTTCTTCAGCTCCGCCGGCTTGAACCCGCGCACCGCACACCGTGCCAGCGTGCGCTCGATCGCCGTCGTCGCCTCCACGCGTTTCTCCGGTTCGCACGTGAAGGAAACGCAGAACAGTCCCGTCGTCCCCGGATTCCAGCTCGACGCATCGATCGAGTGAACCAGTCCCGCCTTCTCACGAATTTCCTGCCACAAAATCGAGCTGTCGCCGCCACCCAACACGCCCGCCAGCAAGTCCAGCGTCGGCGCATCCTCGTGCGTCAGCCCGGGAATCGGCCACGCCAGCGCCGCACGCGTGATCTCCACGTCCTCGAAGCGATGCTCCGCCCGCGCGCCGAGCTGCAACGGTTCCGTCGGCACCAGCACCGGCGCCAGTCGAGCTCGCGGCACCGCCCCGAAATGCTGCTCCACCGCCGCGCGCGTCGCCGCCACGTCGATGTCGCCCACGATCACCACCACGAAATTGTTCGGCACGTAGCGCGCGCGATAGTATCCCATCAACTCCTCGCGCGTGATCGCCGAAAACACGTCGCGATGCCCGATGATCGGTTCGCGATACGGATGCTCGCGAAACGCCGTCGAAAAGAGCGACTCCCACAACCGGTTGTCCGGATCGTCCTTCGTCATCGCGATCTCGCGCAGGATGACGTCCTTCTCCTTCGCACACTCGTCCTCCGGCAGCGTCGAGTGCAGCACCGCATCCGCGAGCAGATCGATCGCCACCGCCGTGTGCTCGCTCGGCAGATCGATATAATAGACCGTCCGGTCAAAGGTCGTGTAGGCGTTGATATAGCCGCCGTGCGCCTGGACCGTCGCCGAGATGTCGCGCCCCGCGCGCCGTTTCGTGCCCTTGAACAACATGTGCTCGAGGTAGTGCGACAACCCCGCGCCAAGATGCTCGCCTTCGTGCGTGCTGCCGGTCTTCACCCACACCTGCACCGATGCCAGCGCCGCCGAACGATCCGGCTTCATGATCAGCGTCAGCCCATTCGGCAGCACCGTCCGCTCCACCGGCTCGCGCCAGAACGCATCGAGCAATCGAAAATCCGCCGCAGCGGCAACAACACCACGCATGGCCGTTCCCCGCTTAGGCGGCCTCGACATTCGACGACCCACGACGCGACTTCTCCGGCAGGAAGGGTTTCACGAACGCTTCCTCGAACGTGTAAATATCCGCGAAATCCTCGCGCCGGTCGCTCTCGGTTTTGCTGAAGACATTATATTCGATCAGATTGAATACGATCTCGCCGAAGTCCGTGCACCGCTGCACGCCCCACGAGTTCAAAACCGTCTTCGCCAACGGACCGTATTGATCGAGCGCGTAAACGCGCAGGCCTTCCAGCAACTCCGGACCGGAGACGTGACGCGAACGTCCGCCCTTCGTCCCTTCCTTCTTTCGCAACTCCTTGACGGTATAATCCAGGCCCAGCCGGATAAAATCGTAGGCTTTGCGATCGTAGCGAGGGTCCTCCTTGCAAATGAGGCCAACGACCTCTGCGAAATCCGGATCTTCCATGTTTGGGCGCGCGATGTAGCACACCGCTTTCTGCCGCGCAACTAACAAGCTGAGACTGCAACTCAAGCGCATGGGCTTCAGGGAAAGACCTGATGCAAACCTATAATTATTACCTCGAAGCTCCCCGCCTGCACTATGACACTAGTTGTGAAATGATCGCATCGACCCAGACCAACTCGCCGCTGGCGGACAAATCCGCTGCCGGCACCAATCCCTCTCCGCTTAATCTCGCCTGCGCGCGCCTGAAGGCCGCCGGCCTGCGCATCACGCAACCGCGCATCGCCATTCTGAACGCGCTCATCAAGCGGGGCCAGCCCACCACGATCGAGCAAATCCACGGCGACCTCGAGAGCGGTTCTTGCGACCTCGTCACCGTTTATCGCTGCTTGAGTGCATTCGAGGACATCGGCCTCGTTCGCCGCTCGTTCTATCACAACGGCACCAGCCTCTACGCCCTCAGCCTCGGCGAGGTTCACCCGTATCACGTCATCTGCAAGGAAACCAACCAGGTCCAGGAAATCGACCCCGAGACGACCGCCGAGCTCCGTCGCAACGTCCAGCAGATCGAAGAGCTCCTAAAGTCTCGCGGCTACAACAACGTCACGCACGTCGTCGAATTCTTCGGCCTGGCGCCCAAGAACTGACCTCCGCACAACACAACTCGATCCTACGAACGCGGGCCGCAACGCCCGCGTTTTTCTTTGCCCGTTTGCCAGCGCCCTCCCGCCCGCGCCGCCGCCACGCCTACGCCGTCATCGCAGCGCGATAGTTCTCCCCGACCTGCGTCCAGTTCACGATATTCCAGAACGCCTGCACGTAGTCCCCACGCCGATTCTGATACTTCAGATAATACGCGTGCTCCCACACATCCAACCCGAGCACCGGCGTCGCGCCTTCCATCAACGGCGAATCCTGATTCGGGGTCGAGTGCACCTGCAACGCGCCATCTTTCACGCTCAACCACGCCCAGCCGCTGCCAAAACGCTTCGCCGCCGCGTCCGAAAACTGCGCCTGGAACGCGTCCACCGAGCCAAACGCCTTCGTCAGCGCCTCCTCCAAAGCGCCGCCCGGCTTCCGCTCGCCGCCCGGCGCGATCACCCGCCAGAACAAAGCATGATTCGCATGCCCGCCGGCATTGTTCCTCACCGCCGTGCGGATCGCCTCCGGCACACGATTGATGTTCTTCAACAGCGCCGGCAGCGACTGCCTCCGCAGATCCGGATAGTTCGCGAGCGCGTTGTTCGCCGTGTTCACATACGCCTGATGATGCTTCGTGTGATGAATCTCCATCGTGCGCGCATCGATGTGCGGCTCCAGCGCATCATACGCATAGCCCAGCGGCGGCAGCGAAAAGGTCTGATCCGGCAACGGCGTCGTGCCTCCCTCGGTCGCTCCCGTCTTCTCCGCCCCCAACATCGACAAGGGCAGTCCGCCCAATCCCAAAAGCGCGGCGCCCGCGCCCAACCTCTTCACTGCCTCGCGTCGCGACAAACCAGATCGGGAAACGTTCATGTGCCGACGCTAACTCCGCTAATGCGAGATGCAAGTGGGCCTTGCCAATCTTTCCCGCCGGAATTGCTGTAGCTTCTTCTCCGGCATTTCGCCCATCCAACCCCTCGCCTCTATGCACGTTCAACTCTCCCGACGCGAAGCCATCACCACCCTCGCCGGCGCCGCCGCGCTCGCCGCCCTTCCCGGCCTCCGTGCCCAACCCCAATCTTCCACGCCAGCCATGACCTCCTCCTCCGGCGGCTTCCGCCACTCCGTTTGCAAGTGGTGCTACGGCAAAATTCCCCTCGACGAATTCGCCCGCGCCGCCGCCCAAATCGGTCTTCACTCCGTCGAACTCCTCAACCCCGACGAGTGGCCCGTCGTTCAAAAACACGGCCTCACCTGCGCCGTCGCCAACGGCACCACCACGATCCCCGACGGCTTCAACCGCCTCGAGAACCACGCGAAGCAGGTGCCCACCATGATCGAGCGCATCAAGCAGTGCGCCGACGCCGGCATCCCCAGCGTGATCGTTTTCTCCGGCAACCGCGCCGGCATGTCCGACGAACAGGGCCTCGAAAACTGCGTCGTCGGCGTAAAGCAGATCGTCGGCGAAGCCGAGAAACGCGGCGTCACCATCGTCATGGAGCTCCTCAACTCCCGCGTGAATCACCCCGACTACATGTGCGACAAAACCCCGTGGGGCGTCGAACTCGTCAAACGCGTCGGCTCCGAGCGCTTCAAGCTCCTCTACGACATCTACCACATGCAGATCATGGAGGGAGACGTCATCCGCACGATCCGCGAAAACGCCCAATACATCGGCCACTACCACACCGCCGGAAATCCCGGACGCCACGAATTCGAACCGCAGGACGTCCAGGAGCTCAACTACCCCGCCATCATGCGCGCCATCAAGGAAACCGGCTACACCGGCTTCGTCGGCCAGGAATTCGTTCCCAGCCGCGACCCCATCGCCTCCCTCCGCGAAGCCGTCAAAATCTGCACCGTTTAAACATCGCAACACGACTTCCGCCCGCTCCCTTCCAAGCCCGCCCTTCCGGCGGGCTTTTTCTTTCTTCCTTTCCGAACCCACCCCGCCCCGTGCGGTCGCTCCACCCGTGCAGCGCCTCTTCCTCCTTTCCCCCGCCAAAGTCGGCGGCGCTCGCGCCCAACTCCTCCTCAACCGCGCCGCGCCCTTCCCCCTCGCCCGCACCTTCCACCGCGAAGGCCTCCCGCTCGCCGACATCTTCACCTTCGCCAGCGGCCTCTACTTCCGCGGCAAGATCACCTACGCCCGCCATTTCGCCCGCCCCGATCGCGGCGAACTCATCCGTATCATCACCACCAATACCGGCCTCCTCGATCCGCTCGCCCACGTCACCCCCGACGCCCTTCGCGCCTTCGGCCAGGTCGACATCCACGAAGACGACCCCCGCTACCACAAACCGCTCCGCCGCGACGCCGCCGCTCTCGCGCGACAACTCGCCCCCGATGGCATCGCCATCCTCCTCGGCTCCATCGCCACAGCCAAATACCGCGACGTCCTTCTCGACGCCTTCGGCGACCGCCTTGTTTTCCCCTCGGATTTTATCGGTCGCGGCGACATGAGCCGCGGCGGCCTCCTCCTCCGTTCCGCCCGCGAAAATCGCGAGCTTCCCTACATCCCCGTCCGCGGCGCCATCTTCAAAGGCAAGCGCGCCCCGCGCATCTCAGAAATGTGAAGCGCCCTCACCCTTCATACCGATACCCCACCCCGTGCACCGTCACAATCGGTCCCTCGCCCGCCCCCGCTGAAATCTTCTTCCGCAACTGCGCCACGTGCTGATCCAGCGTCCGCGTCGTCCCGAAATAATCGATCCCCCAGACCGCATTCAGCAGCGCATCGCGCGTCAGCACCTCGCCCGGACGGCTCGCAAACACCTCCGCCAGCTTCAACTCCTTCGCCGTCAGCGCCTGCGTCTTCCCCCCGACCGTCACCGTAAACTTCTTCCGGTCGACCGTCGCCTCGCCCAACGCAAACACCGCCGGCAACTCGGCCTCGCCCGCCGCATCCGCACCGCTCTGCCGCGCCCGCCGCAGCAACGCCTCCACGCGCGCCAGCAGTTCATGCACGCCAAACGGCTTCGTCACATAATCGTCCGCACCCAGCTTCAATCCCACCACCTTGTCCACCTCCTCGCCTTTCGCCGTCAAAAACAACACCGGCACCCGCGCCCCCTTCGCGCGCAACTCGCGGCAAACGTCATACCCGCTCGCCTTCGGCATCATCACATCCAGCACGACGAGATCGAACTTCTCCTGCGCAAACAACCGCAGCGCCTGCGCCCCGTCCACCGCCGCCGTCACGGCATAACCTTCGCTCTCCAGTGTAGCCGAAAGTCCGATACGGATATTCGGATCGTCCTCCGCGATCAGGATCTTCGCAATCATGGCAGCTCCAGAATAAACTCCGCGCCCCCGCCCGCGCGATCCGCATACCTCACCTCCCCGCCAAGCCCCCGCGCCAGTTGCCTCGCGATGCTCAACCCGAGCCCCGCGCCCGCCTTCTCCGCCGTCAGCGAATCGTCCACGCGGTGAAACTTCTCGAAAATCTTCTCCCGATGCGCCGCCGGCACCCCCGGCCCACGATCCGCCACCGTCACCGCCGCCCCACCTCCCTCGCGCACCTTCAATCCCACCGCAACCTCGCCTCCGTCGCCCGCATACTTGCACGCATTCTCGATCAGATTGAGCACGATCTGCTCCACCGCATCGCGATCCGTCTCCACCGCCACCGCTCCTTCCGGCAGTTCCCGCACGAGCCGCATCCCCGCCTCCCGCAACCGCAGCTCCTGCGTATCCAACATGCGCACCAGCTCCACCTTCAAATCCACCTCTTCGCTCGCGAACGTCTTCCGCCCCTGCTCCAGCCGGCTGAAATCCAGCGCATTGTTCACCAGCCTCGCCAGCCGCTGCGTCTCTCGTCCGATCGTCCGCAAATACTCGCCGCCCTGCTCCGCGCTCCGCACGCGTCCTTGCTCCAGCAACTCCGCATAAAGCCGGATCGTCGTGAGCGGGGTCTTGAACTCATGCGACACGTTCGCGACGAACGTCGTCTTCTGCGCCGCCTCCTCCTCGCTCCGCCGCGCCTGCCACAACAACAACGATCCTCCTGCCACGATCGCCGCCAAAAAAATCCCCACCAACAGCAACCCCACCCAGAAAAACGCCGCCCCGCTTCCGCTCGCCTCCACCCCGCCCGGCACAAACGCCGCCACCTCCCACCCCGGCAACAGCGCCGACGCAATCGGCACGACCACGCTCGCCTCGCCCGCACGCGCCACCACCCCCGCCTGATGCACCACGCGCTTCTCTGCGTCGCGCAAAACGTATCCATCTTCCCCCGACACCTCCGCCGGCAGCGCCTGTCCCAGCCGGCTCACCAGTCCCGTCAAATTCAACTCCACGCCTCTCACTTCTCCACCCGCGGGTGCCTGCACCCACCCGATCGCATGCGTCCGCCCGTCGATCGTCACGGCCTTCCATCCTCGCAACAAACTCGCGCGCCGCTCCGCCTCCTCGCGCGGCGCCGCCGCTCGGCTCGCGCGCGCCGACAACTCCCGCTGCCTCCGCGCCGACGCTTCCGCGCGCTGCCGTTCCATCGCACTTGACGCCGCCAATCGCTGCCCTTCCAGCGCGGCGACATCCGTCGCCGCCGCACTCGGCGCCTTTACGAGTTGCTGCACATCGCGTCGCGCGGACTGCACCTGCAGCACATTCGACGTCACCGCGCCCCGCGCCTTCGTCGCCTCCGTCTCCACCGCTCCTGATCTCGTCGCGCTAGGCGCCGCGGCATCCGCTCGCCAAGGCGGATTCTCGCGAAACGTCGCGGCTAGCCGCCGCAAAAATCCTCGCGCCGACTCATCCACGCTTCGCAGCTCCGGCCACAACAATTCTCCCTCTTCGCGCGCCACGAATCCGCCGCGCACCAGCGGATTGCTCGCCTCCCATTCCCGCAACAATTCCACCACGCCGTCCTGCGTCCGCTCCGCCAGCGCATCGAGCAATCCTTCCTGCACGTCACCCGCCAGTAATTCCACATTCTCCACGATCAATCGCGCCCGTGCCTCCGCCGCCGCCCGCCGCGCCTCCCACGTCGCCGCACTCTGCTGCGCGATCCGCTCCTGCTCTCGCTTCAATAACGACACCGCGCCGACACCCACGACCACCGTCGGCACCAGCAAGAGCAGCCAGTAGAGAAAGATGCGGCGCGAGGTGGACGTCACGGCGGGCAGCGTAGTGTTTCAACTCCTCTTGGAAAGACACCAAGTAGGGCGGGTTCTCAAACCCGCCCTTTCTCTCCTCTATCAGCGCAGATCGTTTTCGTAATTCCCCGCATTCTGCTGATTCCGCGTCTGCGCGCTCTGCGCCCGAAACGCCTTCCGCTCCGCATTCCCAAGCCCGTCACGCTCCACACGCATCGCGTCCGCCGCCGCCGGCGCGGCCAAACTCTGCACCGCCGTGTTCCGATACACCTCGCCCATCCGCGCCAGCCGCTCCGCCTCGTCGCGCAGCCGTGCGCCCGCCGCCTCGCGTCGATTCGCATCCACCAGCGCGATCGCTTCATCCTTCGCCAACGCGATCACGTTCGCCGCGTAGTCCGCCTGCACCCGGTGATCCGCCGACTTCACCACGTCCGCCTCCTTCGCGCTGAACCGCACCTTGCGCACCGCCGTCAGCATCGCCTCTCGCTGCTCGAGCGCGTCTTCATACTTCACCTGCGCCCGCGCGATTTCGCGCTCACGTCCGTCCTCCGCCGGAGAAACTTCCACCTCGATCAGCGCAAATTTCTCCTGCCCGCCATAAACCTGGCTCAACGTCAGCTCCGCCTTCCGGTCGCGAATCGCTCCATCGCGTCCCACGAAACGCAGCGGCCGCACGCCTTCCGGAAATTCGATTTCGATCACCACGCGGCGCGCCACCACGCTCAACACATCGCCCAATTCCGCCGCAAAGATCCGCGGCAAGTCCGCGCTGTCCTCCACGAAATACGTGTTCCCATCGCTCCGCTGCGCGAGTCGCGTCATCAAATCCTCGTTGAAGCCGAGCCCCAACCCGATCGTCGTCACCGCAATCCCTTCGCGCATCAACGACGCTCCCAGCCGCCCCAACTCCTGCGGCGAGCTCGGCCCGACGTTCGCCTGCCCATCCGACAGCAAGATCACGCGATTCACATAGCGTCCGTCCTCGCTGAATCGCCGCACTTCATCCGCCCCGCGCGCTACGCCGCCATAAAGCGCCGTGTTGCCCGCCGCCTCCAAACCGCGAATCGCCTCCTCCAGCCGACGCCGATTCCCCACCCGCTGCGCCGGCACGAGCGTTTCGACGCGCGAGTCGTAAGCGATCACCGATACGATGTCGTCCGCCGCGAGCTGCCTCACCGCCTCCAACGCCGCTTCGCGTGCCTTTTCAATTTTGTCTCCGAACATCGATCCCGATCGATCGATCACCAGCGCCAGGTTCACCGGCGGCCGAACTTCACGGCGCGGCAGCTTCACGCCGTCGAGCGCGACCTTGATGATCGCCGTATCCTTCGTCTTCGCCGGCAAAACCGAGCGATCAATATCGAGGCGAAGTTGAACCGAGTCCGCCGCGACGGCAGACGACACCAACGAGCCGCCGACAACGGCGGCGATCAAAGCGAGCAATGAGGTGAGTTTCATGGTGAATCCGTGTTTTGGAACACCGCGATTCAACCACACTCGGCCGCGCCACGTGTCAGCGTGCCGTCAGCCATTTGTCAGCGAATTGTCATGCGTTCCCCGCCAGGCACAAAAAAGCCGGGCTCAACGAGCCCGGCCGAAAACCTTCCTACGCGCGCTTAAGCCGTCGCCGTCGCGAAATACGGCAGTTTGCCCGCCGTTTCCTTCACCGTCGGCAAACCTTCGAGCAGCTCGCCGATCGGATCCCAACGGCCGTTCACCAACGCATCGCGCGCCGACTCGCGTTGCGTGATCTTCACCGTCTGCCCCGCAAAACGAACTTCCAAATTCACGAGATCGATCACGACTTCCGTCGACGGATCCTTCTCCACCGCCGCCGCGATCTTCGCGATGTCTTCGCGGCTCGCCGACACACACGGAATCCCAAGACCCGTGCTGTTGCCGAAAAAGATTTCCGCGAAATTCTCGGCGATCACCGCCTTGAATCCGTATTTCTGAATCGCCTGCGGCGCGTGCTCACGCGACGATCCGCAGCCGAAATTCGAACCCGACAACAGAATCGTCGCGCCCTTGAATCGCGGATCGTTCAGCGGATGCTCCTTGTCCGTGCCGTCCGCATTCTTGCGCACGTCATAGAACAGGAATTCGCCGAGACCGTCGAAGGTCACGCACTTCATGAAGCGCGCCGGGATGATGCGGTCCGTGTCGATGTCATTGCCCGGCACGCTCACCGCGCGACCGGTTACTTGGGTGATTTTTTCTAAGGCCATTTTCTGTGTCTCCGTGCCTCTGTGATTAATTGGATTGGTTCACACCGAACACTTCACGCGCATCGGCGACCTGCCCGGTCACCGCCGCCGCCGCGACCATCACCGGACTCATCAGAATCGTGCGGCCCGTCGGGCTGCCCTGACGGCCCTTGAAGTTGCGGTTCGACGAACTCGCGCAGAGCTGTTCGCCGATGAGTTTGTCGGGATTCATCGCCAAACACATCGAGCAACCCGCCGCGCGCCACTCGAAGCCGGCCTCGCTCAGAATCTTGTCGAGCCCCAGCTTCTCGCATTGCAACGCCACGATCTGCGACCCCGGCACCGCGATCGCCTTCACGCCCGGCGCGACGCGCTTTCCTTTGATGAACTTCGCCACCTCCTGGAAATCGCTCAACCGGCCGTTCGTGCACGACCCGAGAAACGCCACATCGATCTTCGTGCCTTTGATCGGCGCGCCCGGCTGCAGCTTCATGTAAGCCAGCGCTTCTTCGATGTTCGCCTTCTCGTCCGTGTCTTTCGCCTTCGTCGGATCCGGAATCTGCTCGTTGATCGAGATACCCTGGCCGGGATTGATGCCCCACGTGACCGTCGGCGCGATGTCCGCCGCGTCGATCTTCACGACATCGTCATAATGACATCCCGGATCGCTCGCGACCGCGCGCCAACGCGCCACCGCCGCATCCCATTCCGCGCCTTTCGGCGAATACGGACGGCCCTTCAGATATTCGAACGTCGTGTCGTCCGGATTCACATAACCGACGCGCGCGCCGCCTTCGATCGACATGTTACACACGGTCATGCGCTCCTCCATCGTGAAGCGGTCGAACACTTCGCCCGCGTATTCATACGCGTAGCCCGTGCCGCCGTTCACGCCGAGCGTCTTGATGATGTGCAGGATCACGTCCTTCGCATACACGCCCGGGCGCAGCTTTCCGTTCACTTCGATCCGGCGCACCTTCAGCGGCGCCAACGCCATCGTCTGCGTCGCGAGCACGTCGCGCACCTGGCTCGTGCCAATGCCAAACGCGATCGCGCCAAACGCGCCGTGCGTGCTCGTGTGCGAGTCGCCGCAAGCGATCGTCGTGCCCGGCTGCGTGATGCCCTGCTCCGGCCCGACGATGTGCACGATGCCCTGCTTGCCCGTCGAGCGATCGAAAAACGTGATGCCGAACTCCGCGCAGTTCTTCCGCAGTTCGTCCATCATCGCCTGCGCGAGCGGATCGCGATACGGTTCCACGAACTGATCCGTCGGCACGATGTGGTCGACCGTCGCGAAGGTGCGCTGCGGAAACGCCACCTTCAGCCCGAGATCGCGCAACATCCCGAACGCCTGCGGGCTCGTGACTTCGTGAATCAAATGCGTGCCGATGAGCAGTTGCGTCTGCCCATTCGCCAGTTTCCGCACCGTGTGCGCATCCCAGACTTTCTGAAAGAGTGACTTGGCCATGATGATTGAGGTAAGCGGCAAACGTTCGTGCCTGCCGTTTGGAAAGCGCCCACCCTACCAGAACGTTGCCATAACAGGAAATACTTCTTTCGCTGTCTGTGATGCCGAGAGAGTATCAACTACCCTTCGAGCTTCGCCACCTCGTTTACTTCCGCGAGGTCGCCACGCAGCTCCACTTTCGCAAAGCCGCGGAAACCCTCGCCATCGCCCAACCCGCGCTCAGCCGCGCCATTGCCCAGCTCGAGACCGCCCTCGACGCCGACCTCCTCAACCGCACCCGCCGCGGCGTCGAAATCACGCCCGCCGGCCGCCTCCTCCTCGATCGAATCGAACCCCTCCTCCGCGCGCTCTCGTCCATCCCCACCGAAATCAAAGCTCTCTCCTCCGGCCAAGTCGGACACATCCGCGTCGCCTTCACCGGTTTGGCCATGGCCACCGTGCTTCCCGGCATTCTGCGCGAGTTCAACCGGCGTTTTCCCGGCGTCCGCGTCGAACTCAACGAGTCCCCCACCTCCACCCAGCTCGCCGCCCTCGAGTCCGGCGAGCTCGCCTGCGGTTTTTTCCACCCCGACGCTCCCACGCCGCACCTCCACACGCGTCTCCTTCTCCGCGAGCGCAACGGCATCCTGCTCCCCGCCACTCACCCGCTGGCTTCTCGCCCGCATCTCCAACTCCGCGATCTCGCCGCCACGCCTTTCGTCGTGTTCCCGCGCACGCACAATCCCGGCTACTACGACCGCATCCTCGCCGCCTTCAACCGCGCCGGTCTCACCCCACGCATCGCCGAGGAAGTCTGGCCGCGCGCCAACGCCGTCGGCCTCGTCCGCGCCGGTCTGGGTGCCACGTTCATGACGCCCTCCGAAGCCCAACATCTTCCACCCGAAGTCGTTTTCCGCCCGCTCGAAGGTCCCACGCCCGAGAGCCGCCTCGTCATCGGCTGGCGAAAATCCCCGCCGCCTCCCCCCGCACTCGCCGCCTTTCTCGAAGTCGCCGGGGCCGCCGCGAAACTCAACTTGGCTTAGCACCGCAACCGGCGTCCTCTCCACCTCTGGGCAAATCTGCGTAAGTCCAAGCTCCGGGCGTTGACCGCAACGCGTCCAACTCCTTCGCTTCGAGCATCCAATGATGCCGCGCCCCGCCCCTCGGTTGCTGGCCCGACTCGTCTTCCCGCTTCTTCTGCTCAGTGCCCCGCTCCCCGCCGCCAGCGAGCGCGGTCTTCCTCTGATCAAGGCTTACTCGCGCCTCGACCACAAAGCTCATTCTTCATTCCACGCGCCGTTTATCAGTCCTGAGGGGCTGTATTACGCGGGAAACCAACTCGCGTTGATGGAGTTCGACGGCCGCACTTGGCGCATCCTCAAGATTCCTCTCACCTACACGCGCGCGCTCGCGCCCGATGCCGCGGGAAACATCTACGTCGCCGACGAGGAACAGCTCGGCATCGTCGACCGTCCGGGCAGCGGCGACGCCGTGTTCCGCTCGCTCCTCGACCTCGTTCCCGCCGACGCCAAACCGTTCGGCTTCGTGCGCGATGTCGTGGTCTGGCACGGGGACGTCTTTTTCGCGACCGACAAAAACATCCTCCGCTACCAACCCGCGAGCGAACGCTTCGACGTCTTCCCGCTCGAGGGAGCGTTTCGCAACCGCCTTTCCGCCGCCGGCGATCGCCTCGTGCTCCATCGCCGTGGCGAGGGTCTCTACGTTTTCGAAAACGACACCTGGCGCTCGCTCAGCCGCGATCCACGACTCACCACGACCAATCCCGGCGGCAGCTTCGTCCTCGAAGGCGGCAGGGGCTCTCCCGCCGAGTTGATCGTCGGTCTCTCCGGCCAAGGCCTTTTCCGTCTTCACCGCGATGGCTCGCTCCACGCCTGGAGCACCGCCGCCGACCCCATTCTCGCGCGCACGCAACTTCTCACCGCGCTCCGGCTGCGCGACGACGCGATCGCGATCGGCACCGAAAACGAAGGCCTCGTCGTCATCGGCCCCGATGGTCGCCTCGAACGTCACCTCAACCGCGACAGCGGCCTGCCGCACGCGACCGTGTTCGCCCTCGCCGAGGATCGCGACGGCGGACTTTGGGTCAGCACCAACAGCGGTCCCGCTCGCGTGAACTGGCGCTCCGCCGCCACGTTTTTCGATCATCAAAACTCCGGCATCACCGATGCCGCCGCCGCCGATTTCGCGCGGCATCGCGAAACGCTCTACTATCTCAGCGCCGATGGCCTCTACCGTTTGATCCCGTCCGACGATCCCTCGCGCCCCGCGCGTTTCGAACGCGATCCGCACGTCGGCGTTCAAGTTCGCCTCACGTCATTGCTCTCTCGTCCCGGCGGACTGCTCCTCGCCAGCGCCACCGGCCTTCAACGTCTCACGCCCGACGGCCTCGAGTTGCTCATGCCGGTGCGCGACGGCCTAAAATCTCTCGCCGCCTCACCCGCCGATCCCTCGCGCATCTACTTCGCCACCGACCGTGGAGTCGGCACCGGTCGCTTCGACGAAAACGGCACATGGAACTACGAGGGCGAAATCCCCGGCGTCACCGGCGAATGCGAAGACGTCGTCGAGGACGCCGATGGCATTCTTTGGGTGAGCACCGTCAGCCGCGGCGTTTACCGCGTGACGCGCTCCCCCGACGCGACCGATTGGAGCACCGGCGACGCCAAACTTCTCACGACCGCCGACGGCCTGCCCGAAGGCCACTCGTTGATCTTCCTCTGGCAAACCGGCCTCGGCCTCCACTTCGACACCGCGCACGGCCTCTATCGTTACAACGCAACCACCACACGCTTCGAAGCCGACACGGCGCTCACCGCATGGGAGCCGCGCCCGATGATCCTCAACCCCGTCGCCAACGGCGCTCCCGGCGAACTGTGGACCAACGGCCTGCTCACCGATTACAAAACGAAGGAAGTCCCCTACCCGCTGCTGCGCCTCCGCCATCGCGCCGACGGCACGATCGAACCGCTTCCCGTTCCGAACGAGATCCACGCCTTGTTCGCCGGCTCCGGCGCGCGCCGCATTTTTTGGGAGCCGGGTGAAAACGGCGCCGACGTCGTCTGGGCGAAGGGCGAACTCGGTCTCGTGCGTTTGGAAGTCGATCGTCTGTCGCCCCCCGACATCGCCGCCGCTCCGATCATTCGCGACGTTCAAGCCGAAGGCCGCTCGATCGATTTCGCCGGCGGCGCACCCGACCACCTCTCGCTCCGTTTTTCTCCCGAGCCGATCACGATCACCTTCGCCTCGGGCCGTTTCGATCCTCCCGAACTCGAGCGTTTCCAAACTCGTCTGCTCGGCTTCAACGAAACCTGGAGCGCGCCCACGCGGCGCAACGACATCTCCTTCACCAATCTCGAACGCGGCCCGTTCACCCTCGAGATCCGCACCGTCGATCCGCGCGGACAGCCCGGTCCGGCCACGCGTTTCTCGCTCTACGTCGCGCCGCCGTGGCCACGCTCCAATCTCGCCTACGCGCTCTACACTCTCGCCGCCGGCGGCGCCGTGTTTGGCTTCGTGCGCTATCGCTTGCGCCGCGCCACGCGCGAGCAAGCCCGCCTCGAACAACTCGTCGCCCAACGCACCGCCGCGCTCGACGCCGCCAACAAGGCGAAAAGCATGTTCCTCGCGAACATGAGCCACGAGCTTCGCACCCCGCTCAACGGCGTGATCGGCTACGCGCAGGTGCTCATGAAATCACCCGAGCTCGGCGCGCGCGATCGCGAGCGGCTCGGTATCGTTCAGACCAGCGGCGAACACCTCCTTCGCATGATCAACGAGGTGCTCGATTTCTCCAAAATCGAGGCCGGCAAACTCGAGTTGCGCCCCGCGCCGTTTCACCTCCCGCAACTTCTGCGCGACATCGCCAGCACGCTCGAGCCGCGCGCCGCGCAAAAACAACTCCGCTTTGTCCTCGAAACCGCGGACGATCTGCCCGCCAGCGTGATCGGCGACGCCCAGAAGCTCCGCCAGGTGCTCGACAACCTTCTGAGCAACGCCGTGAAGTTCACCCCGCGCGGACAGGTCACGCTGCGCGTATCCACAATTTCGACACATCCCGCGTATCCCGGTTCAAGCTCTCAACCCTCGACCCTCAACTCTCGACTCGTATCCTTCTCCGTCAGCGACACCGGCGTCGGCATCGGCGCCAAGGATCAGGCGTCGTTGTTTCAACCGTTTCATCAACCGGTCGACGGTCGTCCGCCCGAGCCCGGCACCGGTCTCGGCCTCGCGATCGCGAAACGGCTCGTCGAGCTCATGCACGGCACGCTCGCGTTCGAAAGCCAGTCCGGTCGCGGCAGCACGTTTTCGTTTTCGATCCCGCTCGAAGTGCTCGCCATGGAAGCGACCGCGGAGTCGCCCGCTTTGCGCGGTCCGATCGGATACACCGGACCGCGGCGGCGTCTGCTCGTCGTCGACGACGTGTCGATCAACCGCTCCGTGCTCGTCGAATTGCTCGCACCGCTCGGCTTCGAACTCACCGAGGCCGAGAGCGGCGAAAAAGCGCTCACGCTTTTTCCGTCCGTGCGGCCGCATCTCGTTTTCCTCGATCTGCGCATGCCCGGCATGGACGGTTTGGAACTCGCGCGACGCATCCGCGATGCCTCCGCACTCGACCAGCGTCCGGTGCTCATCGCGATGTCCGCATCCGTGATGTCCTTCAGCCGCGAGCAGGCGCTCGAAGCCGGCTGCGACGATTTTCTGCCGAAACCGTTTCGCGATTCCGAACTCATCGCGAAGCTCGCGATGCACCTGCAGATTCAATGGCGGCGCGGCGACACCGCGAACCCCTTCCCTCCGGCGACCGCACAATCTTCCGCCCCGATTGCGGATCTTCAGCCGCTGTTGGAAACCGCGAGGCGCGGCGAGATCCGACACGTGCGCGAGCAGATCGCGGCGCTGCGCGAACGCCACCCGTCCGATCCTCGCCTGCTCGAACTCGAAACGCTCGCCCGCAACTACGAGATGGAAAAACTCCGCGGTCGGCTCGACCAGCTCATCTCGGTTTCAACCCTTTCACCCCAAGAATAGTCAGGGAAAAATCCACTCGCGAACCTGCCCGCGCCCTCTGCACCCTATTCCGCTTCGCATCATGTCTCAATACGTCTTCCCCGCCCGCACCACCACCGCCGAGATCGAACTCGGCACCACGCTGCAGCCGAAGTTCGGCGCCGACGGCCTGATCCCCTGCATCACCCAGGACGTCCACACCGGCGAGGTGCTCATGTTCGCGTTCATGAACGCCGAATCGCTTTCGCACACGTTGAAGACAAAAAAGGCCACCTACTGGAGCCGTTCGCGCAACAAGCTCTGGGTCAAAGGCGAGGAGTCCGGCAACGTGCAACACGTCCGCGAGCTCCGCACCGACTGCGACCAGGACGTCCTCCTCGTCAAGGTCGAACAAACGGGGGCCGCCAACGCCTCCTGCCACAACGGCTACAAATCCTGTTTCTACCGCCGCCTCGCCTCCCTCGACGACGCGTCCTTGAAACTCGAATACACCGCCGAGCGGCTCTTCGACCCCGCCACGGTCTACAAGAAGAAGTAAGCGGATCGCTCCGCTCCGCCCCGTCTGCACGGCGCCGCTTCGTCGGCGCCGTTTTGCTATACCCCCGGCGCCAACCCGCGCTGGCTCGCCTTCGCGAAGGTGATCATCGCCTGAAATTCCCGCGTCGTCGCCTTCTCGTGCCCGATCAGGCGATCCATTGCCTGCGTGCGATTGAGTCCCTCGCGATACAAAATCCGAAACACCTGCTTCACTCGCTCCAACTGCTCGGCCGTATAGCCGCTCCGCTCCAGCCCGATCTTGTTAAACGTCCGCACCGTCGCCGGGGCGCCGTCCGCGATGAAAAACGGCGGCAGGTCGTGCACGAGTTTCGAACACGCCGACAACATCGCGTGCGTCCCCAGCCGGCAGAACTGATGCACCCCGCCATACGCGCCGATCAGCACGTGATCCTCCACGATCACATGCCCCGCCAATCCCGCGTAATTGCTCATGATCACGCGATTTCCCACCACGCAGTCGTGCGCGATGTGGCTGTAAGCGAGGATCGTGTTGTCCGAGCCCACGGTCGTGAACTCCCCGTCGAACGTCGCCGCGTGCACGCTCACGTATTCGCGAAACACATTCCGATCGCCGATTCGCACCCCCGGATTCCCGCCCTTGTATTTCAAATCCTGCGTCTTCCCGCCGATGCACGCATACGGAAAGATTTCACATCCCGCGCCCACGTGCGTGTTGCCCTCCACGGTCGCATGATGATGCAGCCGCGTCCCCGCCCCGATGCGCACGCCCGTCCCGACGAACGCATACGCGCCCACCTCGACGTCATCCGCCAGTTCCGCACCAGGTTCGATGATCGCCGTCGGATGGATCTTCGCGCTCATGTCCGCGTTCAGGCCTCGCCGTTCTCCACCACCGCGAACATCAACTCGGCCGACGACACCACGTTGCCGCCCACCGTGCACGTCGCCTCCGCCGACGCGAGTTTGTTGCCGCGCACCTTCACCAGCTTGCAGTTGATCACCAACTGGTCGCCCGGTCTCACCGGCCGGCGGAACTTCACTTTGTCGACGCTCATCAGGAACGGCGTCTTCCCTTCGCCTGTGCCATACCGCAGCAGCAACACGCCCGACGCCTGCGCCATCGCTTCGATCTGCAACACGCCCGGCATCACCGGTTCGCCCGGGTAGTGGCCTTGAAAATACGGCTCGTTGATCGTCACGTTCTTGATCGCGACGAGTTCCGTCTCGCCGATGAACTCGATCACACGGTCGATCATCAAGAACGGATAACGGTGCGGCAGGGTCTCGAGGATGCGCTTGATATCGAGCGAGGTCTCGTGCGGCTGCAGCGCCTTCGGCTGAGCCGCCTTCTTCTTCGCCCCGCCCTTCTTCCGCTCCTGCAGTTTTTCGAACAACGCCTTCGTCAGGTCCGCATTGATCGCGTGACCGGGACGCGTCGCCACGATGTGCGCCTTCAACGGCATCCCGAGCAGCAGCACGTCGCCGATGATATCCAGAATCTTGTGACGCACGAACTCGTCTTTGAACCGCAAGGGCTCCTTCGAGATGATCTTGTCGCCGCGAATCACCACCGCGCAATCCAGGGAGCCGCCCTTGATCTTGCCGAGTTTCAGCAGCTCCTCGATGTCTTCGTAGATCGTGAACGTCCGCGCCGCCGCGATCTGCGTCATGTAAACTTCCGGATCGATCGTCAGCGAAAGGTGCTGCGTATGGATCCCGCGATCGTCCGCCGAGGTGCAGGAGATCTTCAGCTCGTTCGAAGGCAGCGCGATGATCGACGAGTTTCCGCGCGTCACCGACACCGGCGCATCCAATTCAAAATACTCCCGCTCCGCCTCCTGCTCCACCGGCTCGCCTTGCAAAATCAGGTTCACGAACGGCCGCGCCGACCCGTCCAAAATCGGCGGTTCCGACGCATCCATCTCGATCACCACGTTGTCCACGCCGCACCCGTGCAGCGCGCTCAACACATGCTCGACCGTGTGGATCTTCGCATGCCCATCTTGGATCGTCGTAGCCCTCACGAGGTCCGTCACCTGGTCGACCCGCGGCCGCAATTCCGGCGCACCATTGAGGTCCACCCGCTTGAACACGATTCCGTGCCCGGCCGGCGCCGGCTTGATGGTGAGCGTGACCGTCTCCCCGGTGTGCAGCGCACTGCCCTTGATCGAAACTTCACGCGCGAGAGTGCGTTGCTTCATGGATGTGGCGTAGTGTCGGCAGCCCCCTCCCGCCAGCGCAAGCGCGGAGATGCCCCCGCGCTTCTCGCGATTTCCATGCAGAAACCGCCCGTTTTTTACCGCCGGCCCGCGGCCTTGACAGAGGCAAACCCGTTTCCCCACTCTCGACCCTTCCCATCATCCGACAACTCATTCCTCCATGCCCGCAGCTAACGACATCCGCAGAGGCCAAGTGATCAAATACAACGGCGAGCCCCACCTCGTCATGGAGACGCAGCACCGCACCCCGGGCAACCTGCGCGCGTTCGTCCAGATCAAGATGCGCAATCTCCGCTACGGCAAAGCGCTCGACCAACGCTTCGCCTCCACCGACACCATCGAGGTCCTCCCCACCGAGAAAAAGACCCTCGAGTTCAGCTACGTCGACCGCGACACCTACGCGTTCATGGACCCGGAAACGTTCGAGCAGATCGAGCTCAGCGCGCAAACCCTCGGCGATACCATCAGCTATCTCACCCCCGGCGGCAAAGTCGACGTCCTCTTCGTCGACGAGCGTCCGCTCTCGATCGACCTTCCCTCGACCGTCGCCCTCAAAGTGATCGAGTCCGCCGAAGGCGTGAAAGGCGACACCGCGAGCAACGTGCAAAAACCCGCCAAGCTCGAAACCGGCCTCGTCGTCCAAGTCCCGCTCTTCATCAAGGAAGGCGAGATCATCAAGATCAGCACCGCCGACGGCAGCTACCTCGGCCGCGTCTGATTCTTCCAACTCTCTTCAACGTCTCAGCCCGCGGTCGCCGCGGGCTTTTTTGTTTCCATCACCCCGCCCGCCAAGCTTGCGCGCGCTCGCCCCGCAATCCGCTCCTCACCCCAACGCCGCCACGGCGTCCCGATACGTCTGCTCCGACATCTCCACCGATCTCGCCGTGCAGCGCAGATCGCGCAACCGCCCGTCGCTCACTCCGTAAATCCAACCGTGCACTGTAAGCGCCTGCCCACGCTCCCACGCGTCGCGCACGATCGTCGTCTCGCACAGATTTTTCACCTGCTCGACCACATTCAATTCGCATAGACGCGCATGCCGCGAAGTCTCGTCCGGCAGCGCACAGACGCAGCGGTCGTGTTTCACTTTCACGTCTTTCACGTGACGCAACCAGTTATCCGCCAGCCCCACCCGCTCGCAACGCAGCACCGCCCGCACGCCGCCGCAGCCATAGTGCCCCACCACCATCACGTGCTTCACCTTCAACACATCCACCGCGAACTGCAACACGCTCAGGCAATTCAGGTCGGTGTGCACCACCACGTTGGCGATATTCCGGTGAACAAACACCTCGCCCGGCAGCAACCCCATGATTTCGTTCGCCGGCACCCGGCTGTCCGAACAGCCGATCCAGAGATACTCCGGGTTCTGCTGCCGCGACAATTTTTCGAAAAACCGCGGATCCTTCGCCGTAATCGCGTCAGCCCAAGCCCGGTTCTGTTCGAAAAGATGCGCCAACGAATCCATGCGCGCCGCATGCTTCGCGCACGTTGCCCGTTGTCCACCCCCGAATTTGCCAGCTCTTGGCCCTGCGCTGCCCGCCCTCACTCGCCGGAGCCAGCGCGGACTTAGGTCTCACAACTGCAGACTTCTCGGCGTATATTCCATCAACTCGATGTCGTTCCCGTCCGGATCCTTGATCCACGCCTGTTTAGAATGATCCATGCCGACCTTGATCGGCCGCACCTTGATTCCCTTCGCCTCCAGCCGCGCGACCTCTTCCTCGAGCCCGATCACCTCGAAACACAGATGCCGGTAGTGCGTGTCTCCGTGCCCGCGCAACGTGTTCACCGTCCCGCCCCACTGCTTCACCGCGCCTTTCTGGTCGAAGATTTCGACAAACGTCATCTCGCCCGTCGCGAAATAGTAGCCGAAAGCGAAGCCGTCGTCGTTGTGCATCGTGAACTTGATCGGGAAGCCCAGCACATCGCGGTAAAACGCGATCATGGCGTCGATCTGGTCGGTGAAGAGGCAGCAGTGCGCGAGTTTGCGAATCATGGGGAGGGTGAGTTGGGGGAACCGTAGCCAGACGTCGCCGCTGCGACGGAGATGCGACCTTTCCGCATCTTCGTCAGACGACGCGACTCCACAGCACCTTCAGATACCGGCTCTCCAAACAATTCGAATACACCGGGTGATCCGCCCCCGGCCCGGTCCGATCGAAAAACTGCAACCGCCGATTCTGCCGATGCGCCGCCTTGATCACGTGCGCCTCGAAATCCTCCAGGCTCAACAATCCCGAACACGAGCACGTCACAAACACCCCGCCCGGTTTCACCAGCGAGATCGCGAGCAGATTCAAATCCTCATACTTCTGTCGCCCCTCCCAATTCCCGCTCTCGTCCCGCGTGAAAATAAACTTCGGGGGATCCAGCACCACCACGTCCCACTTCTCCCCGTTCTGCTGCATCTGCCGCGCATACGCGAACGCATCCGCGTGCACGAACTTCAATCGCGCCTGGTTCAGATTCGCATTCCGCTTCGCCTGCGCGATCGCCGCCTCGTCGAGATCCACGCTCGTCACTTCATCCGCCCCGCCGACCACTTTCGCGTTCAACGAAAACCCGCCCGTGTAACAACACAGGTCCAGCACGCGCGCCCCTTTCGTGAATTGCGCCACGCGCCTCCGATTGTCGCGTTGATCGCAGAAGAACCCCGTCTTGTGGCCTTCCGCAAAATCCACCTCGTAACGCACGCCGTGCTCGCGAATCTTCACCAGCCGCGGCGCCGCCGCATTCGTTTCCTTGAACACCGACGGCTTGATCCCCTCCAAACTCCCGAGGTCGTGATCCACCTGCACGCGCGCGAACTTCGTCCCCGCCAGCTCATGCAACAACGGCAGCCATTGCGGCAGCCGCTGCGCGATCCCCAGCGAATACACTTCGCACAACAGCGTCTCGCCATACCGGTCGATCGTCAGCCCGCTCAACCCGTCGCCGTCCGAGTTGATCAACCGATACGCGTCCGTCACCTCATCCAACTTGAAAATCCCCCGCCGCAGCTCCACCGCCCGCCGGATCGCCGCCTCGAAATAACTTTCATCCACCGGCTCCGTCGAATGCGCCACGACCCGCAGCGGAATCTTCGCCCGCGGATTGTATAATCCGCCGCCCGCCAGATTTCCGTTCTTGTCGTAAACATTCACGAAATCCCCCGGCCGCGCATCGTCCGACACCTGCCCGAGCAGCCGCGGAAAAATCGCCGGCTGAAACGTGAAATACTTCAACTGCGCCCACGGCTTCGCCCAGGTCGCCCGATCGTATTTCGGCGGCGCGTTCTTCTCCCGTTTTTCCGTCGGCAAGGATTCAGCCATGCACTTACTTGGCCCGAGCCCCGCCCCGCCCGCAATTTTTTTGGCATTTTCTGAATCCAAACGCCCGTCGACCGACACCCACGTTTCGACTCCTCCTCGATTCCAATGAACTCCCCCACGATTCTCGCTCTCGCCGGTCACGAAATCGGCCTCATCTTCGGCGTCGGCGGCATGGCCCTCGGCCTCGTGATCGTCATCGCCGCGATGTATTTCCATCACCAGCGCCGCGTCCTCTGGCACGAAACCGCCCGCATCGCCCTCGAAAAAGGCCAGCCGCTCCCTCCCAACCTCGGCGAAAACGACACCTCCTGCCGCTCGCAAGCCACGCCCGCCAATGACATCCGCGGCGGCCTCATCTCGATCGCCGTCGGCGCCGGACTTTATCTCTTCTTCGTCGGTTTCGGCATGGGCCCACTTCGCTTTGTCGGCGCCATCCCCGCCTTCGTCGGCATTGCGATGCTGCTCTTCGGCATCCTCGCCGCGCTTCGCCGCAAAAAGACGCCCTGATCGCCGCGCTCCTGCCGCCCTGCCGTGAACCTCACCGACGCCGAGCTCGTCCGCCGCACCGTCGCGCATGACGATCGCACGGCCTTCGGTGAACTCGTCCGCCGGCATCAATCCGCCGTTCGAAACTTTCTCCGCCACCTCACCCGCGGCGACGCCGCCCTCGCCGACGATCTTGCGCAGGACACCTTCGTCACCGCCCATCGCAACCTCGCGCGTTTTCAGAGCACCTCGTCCATTTCCACTTGGCTGCTCGGCATCGCCCACAACCACTGGCGTAACGCCCGCCGCGCCCGGCGCGAACACGACGAACTCGATTCCAACCATCCCGACGACGCCCCCGCCGCTACCACGCGTTTCGAACTCGAGCACGATCTCGCCGCCGCCCTGCAACACCTCTCGCCCGACGAACAACTCGCCCTGCACCTCGGCTACCGACAGGGCCTTTCGCATCACGAAATCGCCGCGCTTCTCGCCTGGCCGCTCGGCACGGTCAAAACTCACCTCGCGCGCGGCAAAGAAAAACTCCGCCACCTCCTCGCGTCATGGAATCCGCAAACGTGAATCCCTCCTCCAACGACGACGCCCATCTCGCCGCGCTGCTTCGTCAGAACCACGCCGATCTTCCCGACGACGGTTTCACCGCGCGCGTCCTCGCCGCGCTCCCTCCGCCCGCTCCGCGCGCCGTCCCTTTTTTCGAACGTCCATCCGCCCGCGCCTTCGTGTTTTCCCTCGCCGCTCTCGCCGGCCTCGCGCTCGCCCTTTCCCAAGGCCTCTCGCTCGAAACGCTCCGCGCCCTCGTTCCCGCCATCCACCAAACCGCCGCCGCGTCCCCCCATTCTCTCGGCGATCCGGCCTTCTCGACCGCCCTCCTCGTCGCCGCCGCTTCCTTCCTCTACGCCATGAAACACCGCCTCCTCCGCTCTTTCTAGCGCGTTGCCTCCCCACTCTGTCATTCTGAGCGAAGCGAAGAATCCAGCACCGGATTCGCTGCGATCAAGACGTCATCAAAAGATTCTGGCGCGGTCCCTTTGAAAGGCGAGCCGACGCTTCGGCCAACCACCCAACACAAAAGCCGACCGGTTTCCCGGTCGGCTTCGAAAACTGTCCAAGGGCTTTGCGCCACGATTTCCGTGTATCGCCCGCAGCCTTACGCGACGCGCTCCACGATCAACGGCGGCGGTGTCGGCCGCTTCGGCGCGAGCCGATAGGCATTCTTGAAGTATTCCAGCGCCTGCTCGAGCTTCGCCTCGTCGTTGTAGTGAATCATCATCAGCGGCTCGCCCTGCTTCACCTGCGTGCCGACCTTCTTGATCTCCGACACGCCCACCGCGTGGTCGATCTTCGGCGCGTGATTGCCGTGGCCGTGACCGTGGTGGTGATTGCCATGCGACGCATTCGGCTCGATGCCCGCGCCGAGGAGGTGCACGCCACGCGCGATCATCGCCGCGTTGATCGTGTGCACGTATCCACGTTTCGGAGCCGGCAGCTTCCGGATATGGCGCGCCGCCGGGAATTTCTCCGGGCTGTCGATGAACGAGGTGTCGCCGCCCTGCGCCTTCACGAGTTCCTTGAACTTCGCCAGCGCCGAACCGTCCGTCAGGTGACGCTGCACGGTCTGCTTCGCCGACAACGTCGATCCCGCCACGCCCGCGAGCCGCACGATCTCCATGCCGAGCTTCAGCACGAGTTCCTTCATGTCCTCCGGACCTTCGCCCTTCAGCAATTGGATCGCTTCTTTGACTTCCAGCGAAGTGCCAACCGTATCGCCGAGCGGCTGGTTCATGTCCGTCACGAGCGCCACACAACGGCGCTTCATCGAACGCCCCACGCGCGTCATCGAACGCGCCAGTTGCTTCGCTTGCTCGAGATCCTTGATGAAGGAGCCGTTGCCCCACTTCACGTCGATCACGAGGCCTTCCGAACCTTCCGCCAACTTCTTCGACAACACGCTGCCCGTGATCAGCGGCAGGCTCGGGATCGTGCCGGTTTCCTTGCGAAGTTCGTAGAATTTCTGGTCCGCCGGCGCCAGCGCCTCGCTCTGCTGCACGATCGCGCCGCCGATGCGGCCGAGCTGCGACGTGAACGCATCGATCGACAGATTGCCTTTGAAACCCGGGATGCTGTTCAGCTTCTCCAGCGTGTTGATCACGTAATCGTGCTCCACGCCGCACATCATCGGGACCACGACGCCACTCGCCATCGCAAGGGGCACGAGCACCAGCGACGTTTTGTCGCCGACGCCGCCCGTGGAATACTTGTCGATCTTCGGTTTCGCGATCGACGAGAGATCGATCACCTCGCCCGAAAGCATCATCTCTTCCGTCAGATCCGCGGTCTCCTGCGCGGACATGTTCGAAAAATAGATCGCCATCATCAACGCCGCCAGTTGGTGCTGGGGCATCTCGCCATCGAGCGTGCTATCGATGATATAGCGAATTTCCTCCTGCGTGAACTCGCCGCCATCGCGCTTCTTTTCGATCAAGAACTCGAAGGACGGCTTGATGAACCGGCGGGCCGGAATAGTGCGTTTCGTCATGTGGGTAGTATAAAATCGCCCGCGGTGCCGCGGTGCGGAAAAGTTTGCGAGAAAACCCGCTTATGACAGGAAGTCGAGCCAAAACCCTGGGGCGAGGCGCCTCCGCACCCGCCTCCGGATCGTTGCCCGGCCAACACTATACACCCGCTCGCCGGGACAGCAACCCGCCGCCCCGGTGGGGCCCGCCCCCTACCTTTCGCGCCGGTATCGACGTTTCCCATACCGCCGCATCTCCACGCCGCCCGATGCATCCTTATTGGCTGTGAATACATAGTTTGTGTATCCACGCGTCGCGCCTCTCGCGCGTTTCCGCCGCTTTCGCTTCTCCCCCTCTCTCCCGCTGGCTCGTTTTCCGCCGGCCAACTCCGCGCTTGCCCGCCCCTCCCGGCGTCCCGTTTCCTCGCGAAATGCACGTCTCGTTCAACCTCGCCGCCGAACTCGACTCGGTGCTCAAGTCCGCCGCCTCCACCGCCGGACTCGACGCCGCCGCCTTCGCCCCCGAGGTCCGCGTGGCCGATCCCAAACACGGCGACTTTCAAGCCAATGGCGTGCTCGGCTACGCCAAATCCCGCAAACAAAACCCCCGCGCCGTCGCCGAACAGCTCGTCGCCGCCCTCCCCGCCGAAATTCGCGAACTGACCGACGTCGCCATCGCCGGCCCCGGCTTCATCAACTTCACCCTCAAGCCCGCCGCGCTCCTCGCTTGGCTCCGCACGTTCGACTCCCGCGACGCCCTCGCCACCGGCGCCGCCGCCGCCCATCAGGGCCAGACTTGGGTCGTCGACTACTCCTCGCCCAACACCGCCAAACAGATGCACGTCGGCCACCTCCGCTCCGCTGTCATCGGCGAAGCCATCTGCCGCCTGCTCGCCTTCACCGGCGCCCACGTCATCCGCGACAACCACCTCGGCGACTGGGGCACGCAATTCGGCAAACTCATCTACGGCTACAAACGCTGGGCCAACCCCGACGCCCTCGCGGCCGATCCGATCGAGGAACTCGAACGCCTCTATAAACTCGGCCACAACGCCACCCCCGAGGGCTCGCCCGAGCTCGACGAAGCCCGCCGCGAGCTCGTCGCCCTCCAAAACGGCGACCCCGAAAACGTCGCCCTCTGGCAAAAATTCTCCGAGGTCTCCCTCGCCGCCTTCCAACAGATCTACGACCGCCTCGGCATCCGCTTCGACCACAACCTCGGCGAGTCCTTCTACAACGACAAGGTCGAGCGCATCTACGAAGAGCTCACCTCCACCACCCCGCCGCTCGCCGTCGAAAGCGAGGGCGCCCTCGTCGTCTTCCACCCCGAGCATCCGCGCTTCGCGAAACAACCTTTCCTCATCCGCAAAGCCGACGGCGCCTCCAACTACGCCTCCACCGACCTCGCCACCGCACTCTACCGCGTCGAGCACTTCAAAGCCGACGGCATCGCCGTCGTCACCGACTTCCGCCAGTCCGACCACTTCGAGCAGCTCATCCTCACGGTGAAAAAATGGTTCTCCGCGAAAAACTACCGGCTGCCCGAATTTCACCACATCACCTTCGGCGCCGTCACCGGCGAAGATGGCAAGGCCCTCAAGACCCGCGACGGCGGCACCATCAAACTCAAAGCCCTCCTCGACGAAGCCGAAGAGCGCGCCTTCGCCATCGTCTCCGAAAAGAACCCCGACCTCCCCGAATCCGAACGCCGCGAAATCGCCCGCGTCGTCGGCATCGGCGCCGTCCAATACGCCGACCTCTCCCAAAACCGGAGCAGCAATTACGTCTTCTCCTGGGACAAGATGCTCGCTCTCGACGGCAACACCGCGCCCTACCTCCTCTACGCCGTCGCCCGCATCCATTCCATCTTCCGCAAAGCCGGCACCTCGCCCGACGACGCCTCGCTCGCATCCCTCGCCACGCCACCCGAGACGCCCACCGAACTCACTCTCGCGCGCAAGCTCGCGAAATTTCCCGACGCCATCCGGCTCGCGACCGAGTCCTTCCGCCCCCACTTCCTCGGTCTCTACCTCTTCGAACTCGCCGGCGACTACAGCTCCTTCAACAACGCCGACAAAGTCCTCGTCGAGGACCCCGCGATCCGCGCTCGCCGCCTCCTCCTCTGCGCCCGCACGCTCCTCCTCTTGGAAACCGGCTTGAACCTCCTCGGCCTCCGCACGCTCACACGCATGTAGTCCGCGCTCCGCGCGGAAAGCTCCAAACCCCAAAGCTCCAGAGAACCCTCAACTCAACGATCTCCCGCACCCCCCTGGTGTTTGGAATTTGAACCTTCTCTGGAGTTTGGTCCTTGGATCGTGGATCTTCCGCGCGCCGCACCGCGGCGCGCGGCGGCTTCAAGCTTGCCGCTTCCGCCCTCTCAAACCACCCTCCGCCTCACCCACATGGCGACGCAGGAATTCTACATCCGCAACGAGTCGGACACCGAGGCTCGCGGGCCTTTCACCACCGAGCAGCTCACCTCGCTCATCGACTCCGGCCAGCTCACCCCCGCCACGCTCTACTACGACGCCAACACCGAGCAGTGGACACCTATCGACTCGAACGCGGAACTGAAAGCCACCCTCTTCCCCGAAAAGAAGAAACTCACCATTCGCTCGAAGCAGAACCTCGAAACGCTCAACAAAGAGGTCGAAGGCGCCGCGCCCATCACCGTCAACGACATGCTCGCCGCCGCCGAGGGTCGCACGGCCGACACAAAAGATCGCCAGGACCCCGCCGAAGCCATGGGCCGCGCCGCCGCCATCGGCCGCTGGACCGCCATCGGCGCGCTCGTCCTCGCCGCCCTCGGTGAACTCATCCCCGCCGCCGACGCCCTCGCGTCCCTCGATTTCGCCAAGCTCCTCGCCACGCCGCTCGTTTTCCTCGGCGTCATCGACCTACTCCTCGCCGTCGTCCTCGGCCTCGGTGTCGTCTCCGTTTATCCCTTCGTCCGGTTCCGCGCCGCCCTCGGTCTAGGCTTTCTCGGCTTCATCTTCTGGACGCACGGCCAGTCGCTCCCCTTCGTCGCGCTCCTCGCCGGCAGCGCCGGCCTCTACATCAGCACGGTCGTCGTCAGCCTTCTCCCGGCCGTGATCTCCACCATCGCCGCGCTCGGCGGCTTCGCCTTCGTCGGCTGGCACCTGCTCTCCGCCTGACGCACCCGGCCGCCACCGCGCTGTCTCACGCGTCATGCCTCGTTTCTCGCAACACTGGAAACGATTCGTTCAGCTCTATCAGACTGAAATCTGGGAGCCCGGCCAGTTGCGCCAATTCTCCCTCCGCGGCTGCGGCTACGCCGTCCTTCGCGTCCTCTCCATCACCTGGACCGTTTTCTCTGAAACCAAAGCCGCCAGCCGCGCCGCCGCCCTCAGCTTCAGCTCGCTCCTCGGCCTCGGTCCGCTCGTCGCACTCACCGTCCTGATCGCCGGCTTCGCCCTCGACAACAAGGACCCCAACCTCGCCGCCAACACCCTCAGCCGACTCATCTACTTCGTCGCACCGCAAGTCGCCCAATACGGCAAACTTCCCCACCACGACGACGAACCGGCCTCGCGCTCGACCGCTCCTGCCCCCGCTCAGGATCCCTCCACGCAAGACTCGCCCGGCGCAGATTCTCCGCCCGAGCTTTCGCCCACCGCCTCACCCGCCGACGTTCACCTCAATCCTCGGCTCGTGAGCATGATCAACAACTTCATCAGCCAAGGCCGCTCCGGCTCCGCCGGCACCGTCGGCTTCTTCGGCCTCGTGGTCATCGTCCTGCTCCTCTTCAAAACCGTCGAAGATACCTTCAACGAGATCTGGGGCGTCCGCAACGGCCGCTCGCTCCTCATGCGTATCGTCTACTACTGGACGACCCTCACGCTCGGCGCCGTTCTCTTTTTCGCCTCCGTCACGCTCCTCAGCGCCGGCGCCTTCCTCAGCGTCTTCAACGACGCCATCGCCAGCCTCCCCTTCTCCCAACAGGTCGCCGTCGCCCTGCAATGGTCGCTGCCTGCCTTCTCGTTCACGCTCCTCGTCGTTCTCCTGACTGTATTCTATCGCGTGATACCGCACACGCGCGTCCTTTGGCGCGCCGCGTTCATCGGAGCCCTGGTCGTCGCCTCGCTCCTGATGCTGAACAACTACCTCGCGTTCCTCTACGTCCGCCGGGTCATTCTCACCGAGAGCCTCTACGGTTCCCTCGGTTTCCCGCTCGTCGTCATGTTCGGCCTCTACATCTTCTGGCTCTACGTCCTCATCGGCGGCCAGATCAGCTACGCCGTCCAAAACGTCCATTTCCGCAACAGCCAGGCCGCTTGGGGCAAGCTCTCCGAAAACATGCGCGAGCGTCTGCTCCTCCTCGTCCTCCTCACCATCTGCCGCCGCTTTCAGGACTGCCTTCCTCCCGTCGCCGCCTCGCACCTTGGCAGCATGATCAAGGTCCCCACCCAAATCCTCAACGAGTGCCTCAACCGCCTCACCGATCTTAAACTCATCACCCCGCTTCCCGCCGCGGCCGACGACGATCCCGCCGACCTCCTTTACCAACCGGCACGCCCCCTCAACCGCATCACGCTCCACGATTTCAAACACCTCGACGACAACCTCGGCGACAACCCCATCGGCACCTCGATCGACCAGCTCGACCCCATCCTCCTCCGCTACAGCCTCGCCTCCAATCGCCTCAGCGAAGACGAGTTCTTCCAGAAATCCCTCGAAGAACTCTTCATCGAATACCCGTTCGACGAATCCCGCCCGCCCTTCGCCCTCGGCACCTCCCGCAAAAAACCAGCAGCCTCGTAAGGCTCCCTCCCCTTCTCTCAACCCTCATCCCCTCAACTCTCAATCCCCATCCCTCATCTCCCAACTCATCCTCCCCTTTCAACTTCCCCCTTGCCAGCCCCCTGACCCAACCTAGCGTCGGCCGTTTCTCCCCTCATGATCTCCTGGATTCAGCGCTATTTTCAGACCCACTTTAAGGTCATCTTCGCCGTCCTCCTCGCCGTCATTATCGTCGCCTTTGTGTTCACGATCGGCGCCGCTCCCGGAATTGGCCGCGCGGAACGCGAAGCAATGAATCGCTACGTCTTCGGCTACAACCTCAGCTCCCAGGAAGACAGCCAGCGCCTCTTCGGCGACGCCGGCCTCAGCGCCCAGCTCCAGTTCGGCTACTTCGGCGACTCCTCCCAGATCCAGGAATACGCCTTCCAACGCGCCGCGTTCCTCCACCTCGCCGACGAACTCCACATTCCCGCCTCCACCCAGCAGGAGATCGCCGATCACATCAAAACCCTCCGCGCCTTCATCGGCCCCGAGGGCACGTTCGACGCCCAGCGCTACGCCTCTTTCCGCGATTCCCTCAAGGGCAACAGCCGCATCCGCGAAAGCGATGTCAGCCGCGTCCTCGGCGCCGACGTCCGCATCGAAAAAGTGCAACAACTCCTCTCCGGCCCCGGCTACACCCTTCCCTCCGACGTGAAGTCCCAGCTCCAACAGGCCGAAACCCGCTGGACCCTCGGCATCGCCAGCATCGACTACACCAGCTACCAGCCCGACATCCCCGTCAACGACGTCGCGATCAACCAGTTCTTCGAGGAAAACTCGTTCCGCTACGAGGTGCCCCCCCGCATCGTCGTCAACTACGTCGACTTCCCCGCCACCGCTTTCCTCGCCTCGGTCACCGTTTCCGACGACGAGGTTCGCGCCTTCTACGATTCCAATCCCGGCCGCTTCCCGAAACCCGCCGCCAGCGCCGACGCCGCTGCGCAGTCCGACCCCGCGGCCGATTTTGCCGCCGTTCGCCCGCAGGTCGAAACCACCCTCAAACTCGAACGCGCCCGCCGTCAGGCCACCAAGGCCGCCTCCGACTTCGCCTACGAACTCTTCGAGCGCAAACTCGCCCCCGGCACTCCGGCCTTCGACACGTTCCTCGCCGAGCGCAACGTTTCCCTCAAATCCCTCGCGCCTTTCACCCGCGAAACCGGCCCCGCCGAATTCCAAGGCTCCCGCGAAGTCGCCACCGAAGCTTTCAAGCTCAACAAGGATCACCCCTACTCCGACGCCGTGGGCACGCCCGCCGGCTCCGTGGTTCTTTTCTTCAACGACCTCGAGCCCGCCCGTCAGCCGCTGCTCGCCGAGGTTCGTGAACGCGTCGTAGCCGACTACCGCGAGAATGAAAAACGCAAACGTTTCGTCGAACTCGGCCGCACCCTCCGCAGCGCCATCGAATCGCGCCTGAAAAACGGCGAATCCTTCGAACAGGCCGCCAACGCCGCCGCCTCCGCCAGCTCCGTCAAAGCCGACGTCAAGACGCCCGCCGCGTTCACGCTCCGCCAGCCGCCGCAGGACCTCGACTACTCCGTCTACAGCGTGCTCGAGCGCCTCGAAAAGGGCCGCGTCTCCGACATGGTCATCGCCCGCGACAACGGCCTGATCGTCCACGCCATCGACAAGAGCGCCCCCGCGATCGACGAGTCGTCGCCCGAATTCACCGCCGCTCGCGAACAAATCGCCGCCGGCAGCGCCCGCCTCGCGATGAGTTCCTACATCCGCGACCTCGTCGAAGCCGAGCTCGCGAAGTCCGATCCTGCCGCGCACGCCGGCCACGCCCACTGAGCAGCGCGAACCAGGCGCCAACTTTCGGCGGGCCCTCACCGGCCCGCCTTTTTTGTTTCTCTGCGCCGCTCATCTCTTCATCGAACCGTTCGGCCCAATTCCCCTCGAAGCCCCGCACCGGTTCCCGCACGTTGCCGTTCGCTCCATCGATCCAGAACGCTCGAAACTTTCCACCTCTGCCTCCGTCTCCAGCGCGATGACATCCGGCTTCTTCGTTTTTTCACTGCGATCCCTCCTCTTGGCCTCCTCGCAGTAACTTTTCGACACGCCCTGTGTTCTTCCTCCCAATCATCGGACCGATTTTCTCCATGTTCCGTTCTTCCGCCCGCGTTCTCTGCCTCCTCGTCAGCAGCACCGCCCTCGCGCTCGCTCAAACTCCGGCCCCGCTGCCCGCCACGCCGCCTCCCCTCCAGGCCCCCACCCTCACCCTCGAGGAATGCATCGCGCGCGCGCTCCAGAAAAACTTCGATCTCCAGATCAACGCCTTCGACACCACGATCGCCCGCGAGGCTCTCGAGGTCGCCGAAGCCACGTTTGAACCGGTCTTCAACGCCTCCGTTCAGCGCTTCTCCGCCAAGAACCACCCCCTCGCCGGCGGCTCCCGCACCGACGTCACCGACGCCCGCGTCGGCGTTTCGCAATTCATTGCCACCGGCGCGCTCGTCAGCCTGAGCGCCAGCGTCGACCGCGATGCCTCCACGAACCGCACCGCGTTCGCCTTCAACCCGGTTTACAACAGCGACGTCGCCCTCACCGTCACCCAGCCGCTCCTCCGCGGCGCCGGCTTGGCCGCCAATCGCGCGAACATCGAGCGTAATCGCCTCGGCGTCGAAATCGCCCGCCTTAATTTCAAGAGCAGCGTCCTGCAGGTCATCCGCGACACCGAAGCCGCCTACTACAACCTCGTCTTCGCCCGCGAAAACCTCGCCGTTCGCCGCCACAGCCTCCGCCTCGCCGAACGCCTCTACGAGGAAAACAACACCCGCCGCCTCACCGGCGTCGCCACCGACCTCGACGTCCTCACCGCCGAAGTCGGCATCGAAACCGCCCGCAACGGCGTCCTCATCGCCGAACAGGGCGTGCGCAACCGCGAAGACGAACTCCTCGCCCTCATCGGCCAGTTCGAATTCGACACCGACCTCGGCACCGTCGGCCTCACCGCCTTCGATCAGCCTTCGCCCTCGTTCGAGCTCTCCTACAAGCTCGCCCGCGAAAATCAGCCCGACTACCTCGCCACGCTCGAGTCCATCAAACAGCTCGAACTCGACGTCACCACCGCCAAAAACGCCGCCCTCCCGTCCCTCGACGTCGGCGGCAGCGTCGGCCTCAACGGCATCGATCGCACCTACGGCCGCGCCATCGGCGACGTCGGCAACACCGACGCCCGTAGCTGGCAGCTCGACGTCACCCTGTCCGTTCCGTGGGGCCTCCACGCCGATCGCGCCCGCCACCGCGCCGCCATCGCCAATCTTCGCCGCCAGGAATCGCGTCTCCGCGCCATTGAGCAGGATCTCTTGGTGCAAGTCCGCTCCGCCGTTCGCGCCGTCGAAACCAATCGCGAAAGCGTCGCCATCAACGCCAAGGCCACCGAGCTCGCCACCCGTCAATACGAGCTCGAACTCGCCCGCTTCAAGGCCGGCCTCTCCACCAGCCGCCAAGTCCTGCAGATCCAGGACGACCTCGAAACCACGCGCGTCAACGAACTCCTCGCCCGTGTGAACCTCCGCATCGCCATCGCCAATCTCCACCAGCTCGAAGCCAGCTCCCTCCAGCACTTCAACATCACCCTCGCCGACTGATTCATCTTCTACATTCACTGGAGGCGCGGTGCCCCCACCGCGTCTTTTGCCTGCCGAGGTCCCCCAGACCTCGGCCTTTTTGTTTTCACCACCCGCCGCCACCTTCCCGCCGCCCCGGAGCGAGCCACGCGACCTTCTCCTTTCATTCTCGTCTCTCCGCCAATCTCCCGCAAAAACCTTCCCGCACCCATGCCCACCGCCTTCGCGATTCGCCTCGTTCTTTGGATCTGGCTCGCGGCCGCTCTCTACGTCGGACACTCCCGGTTCCTCGTTCCCCTTCCGCCTCTCGCGCTTCCCGCGATTGTCCTCACCCTCACCGCACTCCTCGTCCTCGCCTACCGCCGCGTCACCCCGCTGCGCACGTGGATCGACTCCCTCGATCTCCGCACGATCGTCCTGCTCCACGTGATCCGCTTCGTCGGCGTCTATTTCCTCGTGCTCGGCGACCGTGGCGTCCTCCCGCAACGCATCGCTCTCCCCGCCGGCGTGGGCGACATCGCCGTCGCCCTCCTCGCGCTCGTCGTCGCGCTGTATCCATTTTCCGAATCCACCCGCCGCCGCGCGATCTACTACTGGAACATCTTCGGCCTCGTCGACATTCTGCTCGTTATCTCCTCGGCCGCGCGCACCGCCCTCTCCGGCTCGCGCGAACTCGCCGCGTTCGCCGAACTTCCCCTCAGCCTCTTTCCCACCTTCCTCGTGCCGCTGATCATCGCCTCCCATCTCGCCATCTTCCGCCGCCTGGGCGAAGAATCGCGCTAGGCTCCCCCTCGCCCGATGAACCCGTCCCGCCACTCCCCCATGGCCGGCCGATCGCTCCACTCCCGCGCGGGTTTCTCCCTCCTCGAACTCTCCGTCGTCGTCGCCATCCTCAGCGTGGTCCTCGCCGTCGCCGTGCCGCTCGCGCGACGTCTTCTCCTCGAAGCGCGAATCGCCGCCATCGGTAACGACATCCGTGTCCTCACCGCCGCCTTCCAAACCTACGCGCAGGAACGCGGCGACTGGCCTCCCGGCGACGGCACCCCCGGCGCCGTCCCCGCCGCCATGGAGGGCTACCTCAACAGCGCCACCTGGAACAAACCCACCCCGTTCGGCGGCCGCTACACCTGGGACCCCAACAGCAATCACCAAGGCAGCCGCCACCGCGCCGTCATCCTCATCGCCTCCATCCCGGAAAGTCCCGTCACCAGCGACCGCCACCAGCTCCTCGCGCTCGATGCCGAGTTCGACGACGGCAACTTCGCCAGCGGCCAAATCCAACTCGGCTACCGCAATCAGCCGATCTTCATCCTCGAACACTGACCACCCGCCGAAAAACCCGCCCGTCGCCGCGTTCCCATGTTCACCGTCAGCACCGTCAATCTCACGCCCGACCTGCGCACCGCGCAGTCCGACCTCGGCACGTGCGATTTCGGCCAGCTCGACGCCGGCCAGCTCATCATCCTCCTCCAACGTTTCCGCGACATCGATCCCGTCCAAAATCTCGAGGCCGACCCTCACGTCGTCGTCGGCGGCCCCGCCGGAAAATTCAACGTCCGCACCAACAACCGGAAACTCTTCCTCTACTCCGCCTACGACACCTCCCAACCCGCCGTCGAACTCGACGCCGCCGCGATCGCCGACGCCGCCCAATTCCATCCCCGCCCCCTCGAGGTCTCCCCCTCCGCCTCCCCCGAAGAAGCCGCACCCCGCCGACGCCGCGCCCGCAACGGCGCCGCCGTCGCCATCCTCGCCGCCGGTCTCCTCCTCAACGGCTACACCGTTTATTCGTTTTTCTACATCGACGACATCAACCGCCCCCCGCCCGTCCAGCTCCTCACTCGGGAGTCCGAGATCGCCGCCCACCGCCAGGCCGTCGCCGGCCGCTACTTCACCGGTCGCACCGAAGGCGACCGCATCATCGAAATCGACCCCGCCGGCCACGTCCGCTTCCTCCGTCTCACCGCCACCGGCGAGCGTCTCGAAACGACGGATACCTCCCGCATCGGCCGCTTGGATACAAAACTCTGCCTCGTCACCAGCGACAACGGCGTCATCGAAATCCTGAACATCGACGCGCTCGTCTACTACCGCGACACCTACCGCCGCCGATAATCCGCTCGTCGCGGCTCAATGCCCCACCACCACGACCACGACGCCCAGCACGCAGAACAACACTCCCAGCGTTCCCGCCTCGCGCCGCTCGAAATACTTCACCTTGAATCGATCCAGCCCCGCGAGCGCCAGCGAGGTCACGATCGCCATCCCCGCCAGCGTCGCCACCGCCAGGATCGCGCTCAGCACCACGAAGCCGGTCCAGCCGAACTGCACGCCCGACAGATAAACCGGCAAAAACGCCTCACACGGCGAGAGCGTCAGCATCAGAAGCAATCCCCCGATCGCCGCCAGATCGCCGCGCTTCTCCGACACGAGATCGCTCCCCTCCAATTCGTGCTCCCAATGACTGTGCTCCGTCTCGCTGCCGCACGCCTCGCTCGCGTGATGATGCCCGCCCCGCACCGTGTGGTGACACACCCCTTTGCCCCGCAACTGCCGCCACAAATAGTAGATTCCCACAGCCACCAGCGCCGCACCCGTGATCCACGGAAACACCTCCCCGATCTCGTGATCGATCTGAAATCCAAACCACGCGATCGCCAGCCCCAGCACGCTCGTCAGCGCCACGTGCCCCAGCCCCGCTAGCATCGTCACCCCCAGCGTCTTCGTCCGCGACCACTGCCGCGCCCGCGCCACCAACACGAAAGGCAACCAATGCGTCGGCATCGCCGCATGAAAAAACGCCACGGTAAATCCCGTGACGGCGATCGTGGTCAAAGCGGCTGAGTTCATTCGTGTGGGCGGAGTCTCGCATCAAGCCAGCCCTCCAGCCGGCCTGTCCAACGCGAACTCTAACAAATCCGTCAACCACCCGCCCCGTCAAAGTGTCATACAATGTATGACACCTCGTTCCGGGGAAAATCGTTCTCGTTCTCCCTCTCTTTCTCGTTCTCCTCTCTTCATTCCCATGTCGTCCGCACCCGACATCTCCGCCGTCCGCGCCTACTTCCTCGCGCTTCAAGATTCGATCTGCTCCGCACTCGAAACCGAAGACGGCTCCGCCCGCTTCCACGAAGACGCTTGGCAACGTCCCGAAAACGCCGGCGGCGGCCGCACCCGCATTCTCGCCCAAGGCGCCGTCTTCGAAAAAGCCGGCGTCGCCTTCTCCCACGTTCGCGGCACGCAACTGCCGCCATCCGCCACCGCCCACCGCCCCGAACTCGCCGGCCGCCCCTGGGAAGCCCTCGGCGTCTCCCTCGTCCTCCACCCGCGCAATCCCTACGTTCCCACGAGCCACGCCAACGTCCGCTTCTTCCACGCCGCCCCCATCGAAAATCCAAGTTCGAAAATCGAAAATCCCATCTGGTGGTTCGGCGGCGGCTTCGACCTCACGCCTTACTACGGCTTCGAAGACGACGCCATTCACTGGCATCGCACCGCGCGCGATGCCGTCGCGCCCTTCGGCGAAACGCTCTACCCGCGCTTCAAGAAAAACTGCGACGACTACTTCTTCCTCAAACACCGCGACGAACCCCGCGGCATCGGCGGCCTCTTCTTCGACGATTTCAACGAACTCGGTTTCGACAACTCCTTCGCCCTCGTCCGCTCCGTCGGCGACGCCTTCATTCCCGCCTACCGCCCCATTGTCGCCCGCCGCAAACCCACGCCTTTCACCGACCGCGAACGCCAGTTCCAGTTGTATCGGCGCGGGCGCTACGTCGAATTCAACCTCGTCTGGGACCGCGGCACCCTCTTCGGCCTTCAATCCGGCGGCCGCACCGAATCCATCCTGATGTCCCTCCCGCCGCTCGTCCGCTGGAACTACGACTGGCACCCCGAGCCCAATTCCCCCGAAGCCCGTCTCTACGACGTCTTCCTCAAACCCCGCGACTGGGCCAACGAGGGATAAACCACCCGGGCGCAAAGACACGAAGGCGCAGCTCCTGCTTGGCTTTCTCTGCGCCTCTGTGTCTCTGTGGTTGAATACATGAATAGCCGCGACCGCTTCCTTTCCGCCTGCGCCTGCCAGCCCCTAGATCGTCCGCCGCTATGGATCATGCGCCAGGCCGGTCGCTACCTGCCCGAATACCGCGCGCTCAAAGCCAAATCGTCCTTCCTCGAGATGGTGCGCACGCCCGAGCTCGCCACCGAGGTCACGCTCCAGCCGCTCCGTCGTTTCGCCCTCGACGCCGCCATCCTCTTCTCCGACATCCTCGTGATCCCCGAAGCGCTCGGCCAGGCCTACCGCTTCCGCGACGAAGGCGGTATCGCAATGGACTTCCGCCTCGACACCCGCGCCCAGGTCGACGCCCTCGCCCCCGCCGACGCCGTCCCCGATCACCTCCGCTACGTCGCCGACACCCTCGCGCTCCTCAAAAAAGAACTCGCCGGCCAAAAAGCCCTGCTCGGCTTCGGCGGCTCTCCCTGGACGCTCGCCACTTACATGGTCGAAGGCGGCAGCTCCGACGACTTCGAACGCATCAAACTCCTCTTCTACACCGATCGCGCCACCTTCGACGCCCTTCTCGAAAAACTCACCGCCGCGCTCATCGCCTATTTCCAGATGCAGATCCGCGCCGGCGCCGACGCCATCCAGATTTTCGATTCCTGGGGCGGCATCATCGCGGGCCAGGACTACGAGGCCGCATCATTGAAATGGATACGCCGTATCGTCGCCGCGCTTCCGCCCGACTTTCCCGTCATCCTCTACGCCAAAGGCACCGCCCCGCACCACGCCGCCCAAGCCGCCTCCGGCATCCGAGTCCTCAGCGTCGACTGGACGACCGACCTGTCGGTCCTCCGCCGCAGTCTGCCATCGAACGTCGCCGTGCAGGGCAACCTCGATCCCGTCCTCCTCAACACCACGCCCGACATCGTCCGCGACGCCACCACGCGCCTCCTCGAGTCCATGCGCGGCCAGCCCGGGCACATCTTCAATCTCGGCCACGGCATCCTCCCCACCGCCAAAATCGAGTGCGTCGAATCCCTCGTTTCCACCGTCACTTCGTGGAAATAGCTCCCTCTTTTCGCTCGTCGCCCTCCCGTCCGCTCCCCTTGGCCACCGCCGCTAAAAAATCCATCGCCATCCTCGGCGCCGGCATCACCGGCCTCACCGCCGCTCACCGCCTCCACACGCTCGGCCACGGCATCCGTGTATTCGAATCTTCAACACGCGCCGGCGGCGTCATCCGTTCCGAACGCATCGACGACTGGCTCGTCGAGTCCGGTCCCAATTCCCTCCTCTCCGGCGAACCCGCCGCCGACCGCCTCATTCGCGAACTCGCCCTCGACTCCTCTCTCGTCGCCGCCAGCCCTCTCGCCAAAAACCGCTACATCGTCCGGCGCGGCCAGCCGCTCTCCGTCCCACTCTCGCCGCCCGCGCTCCTCTCCTCGCCTCTCCTATCGTTTTTCGCAAAATTCTCCCTCCTCCGCGAGTTCCTCTTTCGTCCGCGCACGCGCACCAGCGACCTCAGCCTCGCCGATTTCATCCGCGCCCATTTCAACCGCGAGATCGTCGACTACGCGCTGAACCCCATCGTCACCGGCATCTACGCCGGCAACCCGGAAAAACTCTCCGCCCGCCACGCCTTCCCGAAACTCTGGGACGCCGAACGTCGACACGGCTCCCTCCTCCGCGCCCAACTCGACGCCGCCAAAGCCCGCCGCGCCCGCGGCGAAACGTCTCCGTCCATCGTTTCGTTCCGCGACGGTCTGCAAACACTCCCCGACGCCCTCGCCGCCCGTCTCCCCGCCGGCGCCCTCACGTTCAACACCCAACTCGACGCCATCGTCCCCGGCGAAAAATGGAGCGTGATCTGGCACGACGACGCCGGCACCCACACGCAATCCTTCGACACCATCGTCGTCGCTCTCCCCGCCCCCTCGCTCGCCCAACTCCGCATCGGCGCCCTCGGCGAACGCCCCCTCGCCGGCCTCACCTCGATCGAACACCCGCCCGTCGCCTCGCTTTTTCTCGGCTACCGCCGCGATCAAGTCGCCCACCCGCTCGACGGCTTCGGTCTCCTCGTCCCCGCTGTCGAAAATCGTTCCCTTCTCGGCGTCCTCTTCTCCTCCACGCTCTTCCCCCACCGCGCTCCCGCCGCTCACGTTGCGCTCACCGTTCTCATTGGCGGCGCCCGCCAGCCCGAACTCGCCTCGCTCCCCGTCGAGCAGCTTTTCGAGCGTATCCGCCCCGACCTGGCCGACTTGCTCGGCGTCGACGGGTCCCCCGTCTTCCAACGCCACGCCTTCTGGCCGCGCGCGATCCCCCAATACAACCTCGGCCACGAACAACACCTCGCCGCGATCGCCAACCTCGAACGCACCCACCGCGGCCTCTTTCTCGGCGGCCAAGCCCGCGACGGCATTTCGCTGCCCGCCTGCATCGCCGCCGGCGAATCCCTCGCCACCCGAGCGTCGTCGTAACCCAACGAGTTCGCAGCCCCGAGCGTAGGCAAGTAGTCGTGGCTAGGGGCGTGAGCGAGTGGTTGCCAGTGGACGACGTTTCCCAATACCGCCCCCTGCCCTTGACTCCCCCTCCTCCCGGCCTACCCTCGCGCACTTTTCTTTAGGCATGGCCCAGGACCTGAAAGACACGCTGCAGCTTCCCAAAACCGATTTCCCGATGCGCGCGGGCCTCGCCCAACGCGAGCCGGGCCGCGTGGCCCACTGGGAAAAGATCGGCCTCTACGAAGCCATCCAGCGCAAAAACGCCGCCTCGCCGCGCACCTTCGTCCTCCACGACGGCCCCCCTTTCACCAACGGCGACGTCCACATCGGCACCGCGCTCAACAAGACCCTGAAGGACCTCATCCTCCGCTATAAATCGATGCGCGGCTTCCGCACGCCCTACGTCCCCGGTTGGGACTGCCACGGGCTGCCGATCGAGCAAAAAGTCTCCCGCGAAATCCAGGAGCAGAAGCTCAACCTCACCACGGCCCAACTCCGCGCGCGTTGCGACGCCTTCGCCGAATCCTGGATCGCCAAACAAACCGCGCAGTTCAAACGCATCGGCGTTCTCGCGGATTGGAGAAACGAATACAAAACGAAAGCGCCCGCCTACGAAGCCGACATCCTTCGCACGTTCGCCGCCTTCGTCGAAAAGGGCCTCGTTTACCGCAGCAAGAAACCCGTTTACTGGTCCATCCCCTTCGAAACCGCGCTCGCCGAAGCCGAGATCGAATACAAGGACCACGTCAGCCCGTCGATCTGGGTGAAATTCGCCGTTCCCGTCGACGAAGCCAAGAAGTTCAACCTTCCGTCCGACAAACCGCTCTTTGTCGTCATCTGGACCACCACGCCCTGGACGATCCCCGCGAA
>JGI12383J13903_1000054_pt1 | contig 94733 bp, 61 predicted proteins | sample Passage237B_FD_13903 | JGI IMG/M metagenome (IMG submission 13903)
GACACCACGCTGCTCAACGTCTCCTTCGACGTCGCGCGCGAGTTCTACAAGGAATACAACCCGCTCTTCGTCGCGCATTGGAAAAAGACCACCGGCGAAACGATCACGATCAATCAATCGCACGGCGGCTCGTCGAAACAGGCGCGTTCCGTCCTCGACGGATTGCAGGCCGATGTCGTGACGATGAATCAACCGCTCGACGTCGATATTCTGCACACGCAGGCGGGATTGATTCCCGCCGACTGGGCGACCCGGCTGCCGCACAACAGCGCGCCGTCGTCGTCGACGATCCTCTTCATCGTCCGGAAGGGAAATCCGAAGAACATCCGCGATTGGAGCGATCTCGTGAAGCCCGGCGTGGGTGTCATCATCCCGAATCCGAAAACCTCGGGCAACGGCCGCTACAGCTACCTCGCCGCATGGGGCTACGCCTTGCGTCAGCCGGGCGGCAACGAGGCAAAGGCGCGCGAATTCGTGACGAAACTCTTTGCCAACGTGCCGACGCTCGACACGGGCGGTCGCGGTGCGACGACGAGCTTTGCCCAGCGTGGCATCGGCGACGTGTTGCTGACGTTCGAAAACGAAGTCGCGCTCACGATTCGCGAACTCGGTGCGAACGAACTCGAAGCGGTCGTGCCCTCGACGAGCATCGTGGCCACGAATCCGGTCGCTTGGGTGGACAAGGTCGTCGCGAAGAAGGGGACCGAGAAGGTCGCGAAAGCGTATTTGGAATTCCTCTACAGCGACGAAGCGCAGGAACTCGCGGCGAAGCATCACTATCGTCCGGTGAAGCCGGAGATCCTCGCGAAGTATCGCGATCGCTTCCCCGCGCTGCCACTGTTCACGGTTGAAGACATCGCCGGCTCCTGGCCGAACGCGCAGAAGACGCATTTCGCCGACGGCGGTGTGTTCGATCAGATCTACACCAAGAAATAACCGCAGCCCCGCTTCTTCGCTCATGTCGACCGCCGCCGCCACTTACGCCGAACTCCGGACCCGCACCGTGCGTGCGTTGCTGGAAAGATTGGGCGACGACGTGAGCGTTGAAACGATCGCTGACTTCGAGGTCGGGGGAACGCGTCACATCATCCCGCGTCTGCGGGTGACAGGCGCTTACGCCGGCCACGATCCGATCCGACTCGGCTTGTTCGCCGGCCTGCACGGCGACGAGCCCGCGGGTTGTTCGGCGTTGGTCGAGCTGGCAAACGCCTGCGTCGCCGATCCGTCGCTCGCGGCCGGCTACGAGCTCCACCTTTACCCGGTGCTAAACCCGACCGGCTACGAGGTTGGGACGCGGGTGAACCACGCGGGCAAAGATCTCAACCGCGAGTTCTGGCGCGATTCGTCCGAGAGCGAAGTGATCGCGATCGAGCGCGAGCTCCGCGCGAATCCCTTTGCCGGGATCATCACGCTGCACGCGGACGACACCTGCGAAGGCGTTTACGGCTACACGCATGGCCGCGTGTTGAACGAAGCGCTGCTGGCGCCGGCGCTCGAGGCGGCGAGCCGGTTTCTGCCGATCGATACCCGCGCCGAGATCGACGGATTTCCCGCCCGGGCGGGATTGATCTGCGATTGTTTTGCGGGCGTGCTCTCCGCACCGCCCGAACAACGGCCCAAACCGTTCGATATTATTTTTGAGACTCCCGCGGATGCCGACTTCCACGCGCAAGTGGAAGCGGCCACGAGCGCGTTGATTTCCATCCTGAAAACCTATCCCGGCTTCATTTCTTACGCACAGGATCTCTGATGAGCACCGCTCGCGCTACACGCTCCGTTTTACCCGGCTTCGGGCTCTCGCTCGGCTTCACGCTCACGTATCTTGGGCTGATCGTGCTGCTGCCGCTTTCGGCGGCGTTCATCCGCACCGCCGGCATGAGCTGGGCCGATTTCGTTTCCGCCGTCGCTTCGCCGCGCGTGCTCGCTTCCTACAAGCTGAGTTTCGGCGCCTCGTTTGCCGCGGCGACGGTGAACTCCTTTTTCGGACTCATCGTCGCATGGGTGCTCGTGCGTTACTCGTTTCCCGGCCGCCGCGTCGTCGACGCGCTCGTCGATCTGCCGTTTGCATTGCCAACCGCGGTCGCGGGCATCGCCTTGACGGCAATCTACGCGCGCAACGGCTGGGTGGGGCAGTGGCTGGAGCCGCACGGCATCAAGGTGGCGTTCAGCGAAATCGGCGTCTTCGTGGCTCTGACGTTTATCGGCCTTCCGTTCGTCGTGCGCACGTTGCAACCGGTGCTCGAGGAACTCGAACCCGAGTTGGAGGAAGCCTCCGCGAGCCTCGGGGCCAACCGCTGGCAAACGATCACGAAGGTCATCCTCCCGGAGCTTCTGCCGGCGCTGTTGACGGGGTTCGCGCTCTCGTTCGCCCGCGCGCTCGGCGAATACGGCTCGGTCGTGTTCATCTCGGGCAACATGCCGATGCGCACCGAAATCACGCCGCTGCTCATCATCACGAAGCTCGAGCAATACGATTATCAGGGCGCGACCGCGATCGCGGTGGTTCTGCTCATCGTCTCCTTCATCCTGCTTCTTCTCATCAATCTGCTCCAGAAGTGGAGCCGTCGTTACCACCGCATCTGATCCATGGCCTCCGCCGTAGCCAGCTCCCTCACGACCGCCCCGCGGTCCACTTCCAAGCCCCGCCGGGTGACGCAAGAACCGGCCTGGGCCCGCTGGATTTTGACCACGATCGCGCTGCTGTTCCTCGCGTGTTTCCTCCTGCTGCCGCTCGCCGCGGTGTTCGCGGAAGCGTTTCGCCAGGGAGTAGGGGCGTATTTCGCCGCCTTCACCGATTCCGACGCGCTTTCGGCGATCAAGCTCACGCTGCTCACCGCCGCCATCGCCGTGCCGGCCAACACGCTCTTCGGCATTTCGGCGGCGTGGCTGATCGCGAAGTTTCAATTTCGCGGGAAGAGTGTCCTGACGACGCTGATCGATCTGCCGTTCGCGGTGTCACCGGTGATCTCCGGTCTGATCTACGTATTGGTGTTTGGACTACAGGGCTGGATCGGACCCTGGCTCCAGGATCACGACATCAAGATCATCTTCGCCGTGCCCGGTATCGTGCTCGCGACGATGTTCGTCACCTTTCCCTTCGTGGCGCGCGAACTCATCCCGTTGATGCAGGCGCAGGGAACGGACGAGGAATACGCCGCCGTCACGCTTGGCGCCAGCGGCTGGCAGACGTTCTGGCGGGTGACGCTGCCCAATATCAAATGGGGTCTGCTTTACGGCGTGATCCTCTGCAACGCCCGGGCCATGGGCGAGTTCGGCGCCGTATCCGTCGTGAGCGGACACATCCGCGGCGAGACGAACACGATGCCGCTGCACGTGGAAATCCTTTACAACGAATACAGCTTTGTCGCCGCCTTTGCCGTCGCCTCGCTGCTGGCGCTGCTGGCGATCGTGACTCTCGTATTGAAGAGCCTCGTCGAGTGGCGCCACGCCAAGACGCTGCGCTGAGCCGTTTCAGACGCCATCATCCAAGTTCAACGTTCAACGTTCGACGTTATCTTCCGCTTTCCCGCATGAGCATCCAGGCCTCCAACATCAAAAAGACCTTCGGTTCCTTCACCGCGCTGCAGGGCGTGGACTTGAATGTGCCGCGCGGAAAACTCGTCGCGCTTCTCGGGCCTTCCGGCTCGGGCAAGACGACGCTGTTGCGCATCATTGCGGGACTGGAGCATGCCGATGAAGGCAGCGGCCGCATTCTCTTTCACGGGGAGGACGTCACGAATGTCCCCGCGGGCAAGCGCAAGGTCGGTTTCGTTTTCCAGCACTACGCGCTTTTCCGGCACATGACGGTCGCGCAGAACATTGCGTTCGGCCTGAAGGTGCGCTCGCGCAAGGATCGCCCGTCCGCCGCGGAGATCGACGAACGGGTGAAGAAACTCCTCTCGCTCGTGCAGCTAGACGGTCTCGATGCGCGCTTCCCGTCGCAGCTTTCCGGCGGTCAGCGGCAGCGTGTGGCGCTGGCCCGCGCGCTGGCGGTGGAGCCGAAGGTGCTGCTGCTCGACGAGCCGTTCGGCGCGCTCGACGCCAAGGTGCGCAAGGAGCTGCGCCGCTGGCTGCGGAAGTTTCACGACGAGATCCAGCTCACGACCGTCTTCGTCACGCACGACCAGGAAGAGGCGCTCGAGATCGCGGACGAGGTGGTGATCATGAACAACGCGCGCGTCGAACAGGTAGGCACGCCGCAGGAAGTTTACGACCGGCCGGCGTCGCCTTTCGTGTATCAGTTTCTCGGTAACGTGAACGTGCTGAAGGGCGAGGGACTCAACTTCACCAATCAGCCGCTCCGCCGCGGCGTGCTCCAGGCGAACGGCAGCGTCTTCGTTCGGCCGCACGATATCGAGGTCGTGAACGACGTGCCCGGCTCGGACGGAACGCCGGCGGTCGTGCGCTATATCCACGCGGCCGGCCCGCAGGCGAAGCTCACGCTCGAGCAGGTGCACACGCGCGATGTCGTCGACGTCGAGATTTCGCGCTCGGAATTGGAAACGCTGGAGCTGAAAATCAACGACCTGGTCCGTTTCCGGCTCCGGCAGGGCCATTCCTTCGACGAGGATTACACCATCTAAGGCTTTTTATCTCCAACCCCCATAAAAACCCACCATGTCCAAAATCTATAACGACATCACTGAAACCATCGGTAACACGCCGCTCGTTCGTCTGAACCGGACCGCGACCGCGCACGGCGCGCAGGCTGACGTCCTGCTGAAGCTCGAATTCTTCAATCCGCTTTCGAGCGTCAAGGACCGCATCGGCGCCGCGATGATCGAGGACGCGTTGAAGTCCGGGAAGATCACGAAGGACTCCGTCATCATCGAACCGACCTCCGGCAACACCGGCATCGCGCTGGCGTTCGTCGCGGCGGCGAAAGGGCTGAAGCTCATCCTCACGATGCCGGAAACGATGAGCATCGAGCGTCGCAAGCTGCTCAAGATTCTCGGCGCGCGCCTCGTGTTGACCGAAGGCGCGAAGGGCATGAAAGGCGCGATCGCGAAGGCCGAGGAGCTGGCGGCCCGCATTCCGAATTCGATCATTCTGCAGCAATTCGCGAATCCCGCGAATCCGGCCATTCACCGCAAGACGACCGCCGAAGAGATCTGGAACGATACCGACGGCAAGGTCGACATCGTCGTCGCCGGCATCGGCACGGGCGGCACGATCACGGGCGTCGGCGAAGTGCTGAAACAGCGCAAGCCGGAGGTGAAGATCGTCGCGGTCGAGCCCGACGCTTCTCCGGTGCTTTCCGGCGGCACGCCTGGGCCGCACAAGCTGCAAGGCATCGGCGCCGGCTTCGTTCCGGCGGTGCTCAACACCAAGGTTTACGATGAAGTCATCCGCGTGAAGGAAGCGGATTCGGCGCCGGTTTCGAAGCAGGTGAACCAGCTCGACGGCATTCCGATCGGCATCTCCTCGGGCGCGATCACCTGGGCCGCGCTGCAACTCGCGAAACGTCCCGAAAACAAGGGGAAGGTGATCGTCGCGGTGATCCCGTCGAGCACCGAGCGCTACCTGTCGACGTGGCTGTTCGCCGACGTCAACACCGAGAGCGATTCGGTCGACGATCTCGTGCCCGCGCCGACCCCGGCGTAAGCAGGGGCGCGGAGCGATCGGCATCGGGGCCGCGACGTTTTGGGCGTAGCGAGGAGTCTATCCGGATTTTCGCGCGTTTCGCCACGGCCCCAGGCCGCAATTCAAAATCGATCGATCGTTATTCGCGTCATTCGCGATCCGGTATGAATCCACGCGTAGTTCTCGTTTTGCCGAAAGGACGGCGTGACGAGAGCGCACTCAAGCCCTTCGATAATTCCCATGTCTGTCGAATTTCCCTTCACCCGCACCATCGCCATTGTCGGCGGCGGTTTCAGCGGCACGGCGGTTGCGATCAATCTTCTGCGTCAGGGCACGGCGCCGCTGCGCGTGGTGTTGATCGAGCGAAAGCCGCCGGCCGGTGGCGGGGTGGCTTACGGCACGAAATCGCCGGACCATCTGCTCAACGTGCCCGCGGACAAGATGGGATTGTGGGAGGACAAGCCGGGCGATTTCGTGCGCTGGCTGCACGAGCATCGCGACCGCGAAGGGCTGCCGGACTCGTTTGACGAAAAAGGATTTCTTCCGCGGCGGCTCTACGGCGCCTACGTCGCGGCGATGTTGAACGAGAGCGAAGCGGACGCCCCGCAGGGCGTGGAACTGGAGCGGATCGAAGGGGAGGTAATCGACATCGAGGAGCACATGCGCGGCGGCGGATTGCTGCGCCTGCAGGACGGTCGCGAGATCTTCGCGGAGCAGGTCGTGCTCGCGCTGGGCAATCTGCCGGGCGCTTATCCAATTCCACGCTCGTTGAAGATTTATCGTTCTCTGCGCTACGTGCACGTGCCGTGGCGCGCGGACGCGTTGGGCGGCATCGGCAACGACGACGAAGTGTTGTTGATCGGGCAGGGGCTGACGGCGACGGATCTGATCGTGGAGCTGAATAGGCGGGGCCATCGCGGAACGATCCACGCGCTCTCGCGGCGCGGGGTTCGCCCGCAGGTTCATCAGGAGGTCGAACCGTATCCGCCGTTCATCGATCAACCGCAGCTTCCCAAGACGGCGCGTGAACTCGTTCACCGCGTGCGCACGGAAGTCCGCGCCGCGGCGAAACGCGGGATCGATTGGCGCGGAGTGGTCGACAGCCTCCGGCCATTTTCGCAGGCGATCTGGCAGGGATTTTCGGACGAGGAACGAAGCCGTTTCCTGCGTTACGTGCGGCCCGTGTGGGAAGGGCATCGGCATCGGATCGCGCCGCATCTCGCGGAGGTGTTGGCGAAGATGGAGGCGGAAGGACGATTGAAGTTTCACGCCGGGCGATTGCAGTCGCTCGACGTGGACGCGAATGGCGTCGACGCCGTGTTTCGGCGACGCGGGACGATCCAGCACGTCGCGCTGCGCGTCGCGAAAGTGATCAACTGCACGGGGCCCCGCACGGATTACTCGAAGTATCAACATCCGCTTTTCATCCATCTGCTCGCGCGCGGTCTGATCGATCACGACCCGTTTGCGCTCGGCATCAACGCGCTGCCGACCGGCGAGGTGCTGCGTTATCGCGGCGAGCCCGTCGGTTGGCTCCACACGCTCGGTGCGCCGCTGAAAGGTGTGCTCTGGGAAACCACGGCGGTGCGCGAAATTCGCGTGCAGGCGCAGCGACTCGCGGAGCGGTTGCTCGGGATCGATGCGGCGGTGAAAAGCTGACCCCCGGTTGCGGACGGCATCGGAGCGCCAGCGAGCCGGCAGCCTACGATTTTTTCCGGCTGCAGAGGATTTTTACCGCGCCGGGTTCGATTCGGACTTGGATCTCGGCGCGCTGGTCGGGCAGGTCTTTGAAGTCGGCGGGCGTCATCGCGATTTTATCATCGATGCGAAGTTCGCACGGATCGACGACGAGCTTCAGGCGTTTGGTGGCGACTTCGTTGAGGCGTGCGCCTTTGCGGCCGCTCACGTGGCGTTCGAGTTGCTCGACGAGTTTTTCCCGTTCGTCGGCGAGGACGGAAACGATGTTGAGCCAGCCGTCGCCCGGGTCGGCCTCGCGGGCGAGCATGAGGCCGGGACCGGCGCGACTGATGTTGAGGATCTCGAGGAGGAGAAATTCGTCCTTGATGCGCTCGCCGCTGAGGCTGAGACGGGCCTTCACGGGCGGCATTTCGTGGGTGAGGGCGGCAAGGACACAGACGTCGCGGTTGAGTTTGTCCTCGGCGCTCGGGAATTCGTGGCGCACGTGTTTGTCGAAGCGGTCGAGGATCGAAATGGTGCGGCTGATTAGTCCGAGGCCGATCCCTTCGATGAAGCGCGTGCGACCCCAGGGACCCTTCGCGATGCCGAGATCGATCGGACGTGTCTCGGCGTTTTTCCAGCAACGGATGACCTTGTTCAGGTCGGTGCCGATGCCGAGGCTGCGGGCGATGTTGTTGGCGGTGCCGAGGGGCAGGATCGCGAGCGGCTGTGCGAGGCCGGCGAGGTGGGTGACGGCTTTGCGCACGGTGCCATCGCCGCCGGCGGCGACGACGAAGTCGGATTTCTTGATCAACGCGCGGTCCTTCAAACCTTCCTCGACCGGGCGGTAGCTGGCTTTGTAGCCGTGTCGCTTCAGCAACCGCACGAGCTTTTCCTCCGTGTGGTCCTCATCTCCCGCGGTGCTGTTGTGAAGGAGGACGACGTTCATCGCCCAAGGCAGACAGCGGGTGAGGATTTCAGTTCTGGTGCCCGGTGGGCGCCTTGGAACCGATTCAGGAGACGGGGCGGCGACGCACGAAAAAGGCCGACACGGGGATGTGTCGGCCTTGGGATGACGAGAGGGAATGTTAATTTCGGCCGGCTTTGCCGGAGCGCTTGGACTTCGCCTCGATGAATTCGCGGATCACATCCATGCGCTGGCGGACGCGGTCTTCCTCTTCGATTTCTTCGCTGGAGCGGATGGCTTCGTGCTTGGCCATCGCCTTGCGAATCTTCGAGAGGGCGAGGTATTCGAGCTGGCGGATGCGCTCGCGGGTGACGTGGAACCGCTTGCCGACTTCCTCGAGCGTGAGCTCGTCCTTGCCATCGAGGCCGAAGCGAAGGCGGATGATCTCGGCTTCGCGCTCGTCGAGCGAGGCGACCATCGCGTGGAGGTCGGAGTTTAGGTTCTTCTCGCGCAGACCCTCGAACGGGCTGACGGCGTTCTCGTCGCCAACGATCTCGCCGAAGGTCGCGGAGTCGCCTTCCTCGCCGACGGGAGCGTCGAGCGAAGCGGGGCGAACGCTGACGGACTTCAGGTGCGCGACCTTGCTGGTCGGGATCTGAAGTTCGACCGCCAACTCTTCGTCGGTCGGTTCGCGTCCGAGTTCTTCGGTGAGCGCCATCGCCGTGCGGCGCATCTTGGAGATCTTGTCGACCAAGTGAACCGGCAGGCGGATCGTCTTGGACTGGTTGGCGAGGGCGCGCTTGATCGACTGCTTGATCCACCACGCGGCGTAGGTCGAGAGCTTGCCGCCCTTGCGGGGGTCGAAGCGTTCGACGGCCTTGATGAGGCCGATGTTGCCTTCGCTGATGAGATCGAGCAGCGGCAGGCCGAAGTCCTTGTAATCCATCGCGATCTTCACCACGAGGCGGAGGTTGGCCTTGATCATGTGATCGCGGGCTTCCTTGTCGCCGCGGCGGATACGCTTCGCGAGGGCGATCTCCTCATCGATCGTCAGGAGGGGCGTTTTGCCGATTTCCTGGAGATAGAGTTGGAGATTGCTGCGGTCGCCGTGAGCGATCTGCTCCGACGGGACTCGGTCCGGTTTTTCGAGAAAAGAGGGAGGGGCGTCCGGTAGTTCGACTGCCGTCGGAACAAAGGTCTCGGTCTCGGTGCCGGTGGGTATGGTTTTGTTCTTGAGGGGCATGATGCGTGTAAGAGTTAGAAGCCTTGCGTTTTCGGTTGTTCCCGCCCCGTAGCGGAAGACGTTCCAGTTATGAATACGCGGCCCGCCCTACGAAGTTACGCGGGAAGCGGCCCGAGGGGGCTGCGAATGTGGCACAGATGCCGACGCAAAAAGCGACAGGCTGTCGCAGAGAGCGTCCCTGAGAGTGGAGTGGATGAGGCGGGGACGGGCGAACACTCACCCGCCGAGTCGGCTCAGGAACAGGCTGCTCCCGCTGAGACTAGAACTGCTCGGCCATCGCGACCGCTTTGAAGAGCGCGGAGGCTTTGCTGATGGTTTCCTTGTATTCGTAGGCGGGGACGGAATCGGCGACCACGCCGGCGCCGGCCTGGATGTGGATTTGTCCGTCCTTGAGCAAAGCGGTGCGCAACATGATGCAGGTGTCCATGTTGCCATCGTAGCCGAAATAGCCGAGCGCGCCGGCGTAGAAGCCGCGCTGTGTGGGCTCGTAAGAAGCGATGATTTGCATCGCCCGGATCTTCGGAGCGCCGGTGACCGTGCCGGCGGGGAAAGTCGCGCGCATCAAATCGTAGGCATTCCGGTCGGGCGCGATGTCACCCTCCACCTGCGAGACGATGTGCATCACGTGCGAGTAGCGCTCGATGACCATCAACTCGGGGACGCGGATCGAGCCATAGCGGCAGACGCGGCCGATATCGTTGCGGGCGAGGTCCACGAGCATGAGGTGCTCGGCGCGCTCTTTTTCGTCGGCGAGAAGGTCTTTTTCGAGCGCGGCGTCCTCGGCGGGAGTGGCGCCGCGTTTGCGCGTGCCGGCGATCGGACGGATTTCGACGAGGCCGTCGGTGAGGCGCACGTGCACCTCGGGCGATGCGCCGACGATCGAGAAATCGCCCGCCTCGAGGATGAACATGTAAGGTGACGGGTTCACCGTGCGGAGCGCGCGGTAGAGGTCGAGGGGCGACTTGGAGAACGCGCGGGAGAAACGTTGCGACGGGACGAACTGAATGATGTCGCCCGAGCGGATGTATTCCTTGCCGTCATCGACGACCTTTTCGAAACGCTCGCGGGTGAAATTTCCGGCGGGGACCTCGGGTTTTCCGGGTTCGATCAAAGGGGCCGGAGCGATCTCGCGCGGCTGTTTCAAAATTGCGTAAAGATGTTCGATCTCGGCCACGGCGCGGTCGTAGGCGGCGACGGGATCGCCGTTGACGTGGGCGTTTACGCAGAGGCGGAGCGTCTGTTTCGCGCGATCGAAGATCAGCAGCGAATCGGACAACATGAAATAGAGGAGGGGCGTCCCGAGGTCGTTCGCGGGAGCGGTCGGAACGGTCGGCTCGACGCGGCTCACGTATTCGTAGGCGACGAAGCCAACGGCACCGCCGGTGAAGCGCGGAAGGCCGGGAAGCGAAACGGGACGATAGCCGCTCATTTCGGCCTCGATCAACGTGAGCGGGTCGGCGGGGGTGGGTAGGGTTTGCGAGGGCTGGCCGGGAATGCGGATCTCGGTCGTTTCCGGGCCGCAGATGAAGATCTTTCGCGGACGGCAGCCGATGAAACTGTAGCGCGAGAGCGTTTCGCCGCCTTCGACGGATTCGAGCAGGTAGGACGGGCCGGCTTCCTTGAGTTTCGCGTAGGCGGAGACGGGCGTTTCGAAGTCCGCCATCAGGTCAGTGCAAACGGGGATGACGTTGCCCTGGGTGGCGAGTTCAACGAAAGCGTCGCGGCTCGGGTGGATATTCATCGGGGAAAGTCGGGCTTATGCGGTTGCGGGCCGGCGTCGGCAAGGCGATTGAAGGCCGGTAAACTGTAGCGGCGGGTTCGATGCTCGGTTGTGCGGGGCGCGGGGCGCCGACAGCCGTGACGCCGGGAGAGCGGCGCCTCGTCGGGGCTCACTCGACGGTGACGGATTTCGCAAGATTGCGCGGCTTGTCGACATCGCAGCCGCGTTCGACGGCGATGTAGTAGCTGAGCAATTGCACGGGAATCGCGGCGACGATCGGGAGGACCGCTTCGTGGCAGGCGGGGATCGGAATGATCTCGTCGGCCAGACCGGCGGGCAATTCGGTGCCCTCGGTGACGATCGCGATGATCGGACCCTTGCGGGCTTTGATCTCCTGCATCGAGGAGACGACCTTGTTGAAGATCTCGGACTGTGTCGCGAAGACGACGCTCGGGCATTTCTCGCTGATGAGGGCGATCGGCCCGTGCTTCATCTCGGCGGCCGGGTAGCCTTCGGCGTGGATGTAGGAGATCTCCTTGAGCTTTAGCGCGCCTTCGAGGGCGAGCGGGAAGAGCGACAGGCGACCGAGGAATAGCATGTCGGTCGAATCGGCGTAGCGCTTCGCGATTTCGCGGATGTGCGCGGCCTGTTGAAGCGCGCGGCGGACGAGGTCGGGCGCTTCCTTCAACGCGTTCACGTATTGAACGCCGTCGGTGTAACTCATGTCGCGCATGCGCCCGAGGTAGAGGGCGAGCATGGCGCCGATGAGGATTTGAGACGTGAAGGCCTTCGTGGAAGCGACGCCGATCTCGGGGCCGACGTGCTGGTAGATGCCGCCATCGGCTTCGCGCGCGATGCTGGAACCGACGACGTTGCTGACGGCGAGGACGCGGTGGCCCTTGCGCTTGGCCTCGCGGAGCGCGGCGAGCGTGTCGATCGTTTCGCCCGACTGGCTCATCACGAAGAGGAGCGTGTTCGGATCGAGCGGAGCGTTGCGGTAGCGGAACTCGGACGCGTAATCGACTTCGACGGGGATGCGCGCGAAGCGTTCGATCAGGTGCTCGGTGACGAGGCACGCGTGCCAGGCGGTGCCGCAGGCGCAGAAGAGGTAGCGTTCGACGCGGCGAAGCTCGCCGGCGGTGACGTTGAGACCGCCGAACTGGGCGGTGCTGCCGTCGGCGGAGAAGCGACCGCGCATGGCGTTTTCGAGCGCGATGGGCTGCTCGAAAATTTCCTTCTCCATGAAGTGCGCGAAGTCGCCCTTCTCGGCGTCGGAGATCGACCAGGTGATCTTGTCGACGACCGGCGAGACGTCCGCCTGCTCGCGGGTGGTGATCGAAAACGTCGACAGGGTGATGTGAACGAGCTCGCCGTCTTTCAGGTAAACGACGTTTTGGGTGCGGCTGATGAGCGCGGAGGCGTCGGACGCGATGATGTATTCGCCATCACCCACGCCGAGAATGAGCGGCGAGGCTTCGCGGGCGGCGACGATTTCGTTGGGATAGTCGACGCAAAGGACGGCGATGCCGTAGGTGCCTTCGACGTGAAGAAGGGATTTGCGCACGCTTTCGACGAAACGGTTTTGGCCGTTCTGATCCTCGGGTTCCTTGGCGTAGTGATAGGCGATGAGATTGGCGAGCGCCTCGGTGTCGGTCTGCGACTCGAACGTGTAGCCCTTGCCCAGCAGAAAGCTTTTCATCTGGGCGTAGTTTTCGATCACGCCGTTGTGGATGATCGCGAACTTGCCGTCGCTGCTGACGTGCGGGTGGGCGTTGGCGTCGGTGACGCCGCCGTGGGTGGCCCAGCGCGTGTGGCCGATGCCGGTGGTGCCGGTGAAGGCACGCTTGGCGGTTTCCCTCACGAGGACGTCGACGCGTCCTACTTTTTTCGCTACATCCAGCTTGCGACCCTGCAAAATACAAATTCCTGAGGAATCGTAGCCCCGATACTCGAGCCGTTTGAGGCCCTCCAGGATAATTGCAGATGCTTTCTGCTTACCAACATAGCCAACGATTCCGCACATATTTTCAGCTTTTTAGTCTGGCGAAGTAAGCGACGCGGACAAACGTGCATCAAGGCTTATCCCCTACCAATTTATATGCCTTCAAACTTGCCTCCTCAGAAACGCGTGCTCGCCGTGATCATGGGTGGTGGCCGCGGCACACGTCTTCATCCGCTCACGCAAGAGCGCTGTAAGCCGGCCGTTCCGCTGGCGGGCAAATACCGCCTCGTCGACATCCCGATCAGCAACTGCATCAATTCGGATATCAACCGGATCTTCATCCTGACGCAGTTCAACACGGCGTCGCTGCACCGGCACATCCAATCGACGTATCACTTCGATCCCTTCGGCGGCGGCTTCGTCGACATCCTCTCGGCCGAGCAGACCGAGAAGAGCGTGGATTGGTATCAAGGGACGGCCGATGCCGTGAGGCGCAATTTGGTGCACTTCCGCGCGTTTCCGCACGACCTCGTGCTGATCCTTTCGGGCGACCAGCTCTACCGGATGGATTTCCGCGACATCCTCGAACAGCACGTGCAGACCGGAGCGGACGTGACGCTGGCGGCGGTGCCATTTCCTGTATCCAAAGTGGAAGGACTCGGCCTGATGGGCGTGCACGACGATTTGTCGATCGAACGTTTTGTCGAGAAGCCGAAGGATCCTGAAATCATCTCGGGCCTCGCGCTCAGCCCCGCGCTGGAAGCGACGCTGAAAACACCTTCCGACGAGAAGCGCTGCCTGGCGTCGATGGGTATTTACGTTTTCAACCGCTCCGTCCTCGCGGAGGCGCTCGAAAATACGCAGGCGGACTTCGGCAAGGAGATCATTCCCGGGCTGCTCGGGAAGAAGAAGCTCTACGCGCACATCTTCGAAGGCTATTGGGAGGACATCGGAACGGTGCATGCGTTCTTCGCGGCGAACCTCGCGCTCGCGCAGCCGCTGCCACCGTTCAATTTCTTCGAGCCGACCGCACCGATTTATACGCAGGACCGCTACCTGCCGGCGTCGAAACTCAACCGCTGCGACATCGATCACGTGGTGATCGGCGACGGCGCGATCCTGACCGATTCGCGGCTGAAACACTGCGTGCTCGGCATCCGCTCCTACGTCGGCGAGGGCAGCGATCTCGAAGACGTGGTGATGATGGGGGCCGACTATTACGAGACGACGGAACAACTTGCGGCGAATATCGAGCAGGGGCGGCCTCATCTCGGCGTGGGCAAGCGCTGTCGGGTGCGCCATGCGATCATCGACAAGAACGCCCGCATCGGCGACGACTGTGTGCTGAGCGCCGAAGGCAAAGCCGATGGCACTTACGCCAATGGCAATGTGATCATCCGCGATGGCGTGCTTTGCGTGACGAAGGGCGCGGTTCTGCCGCCGGGAACGGTGGTTTGATCGCACGGCGGTGGCGGAGCGCAGCCCGGCGTCATCGTCGGGCTGATTTGGATACGCTACGCCGATTTCCGGCGGGAGGTCAGAATCAGCGCGACGCCGGCAAGGACGAGGAAGAGCGAGTAGAACGTTCCGCGGCTGAGGCCGAGGATGAGTGAGGCGTCCGGTTCGCGGAACACTTCGCAAATCGCGCGCGCGATCGCATACAGGAGGAAGAATTCGCCGGCGGGACGACCGGGAGATCTTTGCACGGCGTCGGTTTTCCAGAACCGCCACTGGAGGACGAGGAAGAGGAGCAGGCCTTCGAGGGCGGCTTCGTAGAGTTGCGACGGATGCCGCGGCAGGAGCGGAGAGGGGCTTTTCGGGAAAATCACGGCCCAGGCGACGGTGGTCGGTTTTCCCCACAACTCACCGTTGATGAAGTTGGCGATGCGGCCGAAGAAGAGGCCCGCGGGAGCGACGGAAGCCACGAGATCGCCGAGGTGCAGGAAGGGAATTTTGCGCGAACGCGCGAACCAGGCGAGTGCCACGGCCACGCCGAGCATGCCGCCATGGCTCGCCATGCCGCCTTCCCAGACGCGGAAGAAACTCAGCGGATCGTGCACGAGCGCGCCCGGATCGTAGAGGAGGAACGAGCCCAGGCGTCCGCCAATCATCACGCCCAGCACGAGGGCAATCATGAGATCGGACACCTGCTCGGCGGGAAGTTGGGAGCGCTTTGCCTTCCAGTAGCGCGCCAGCAACCAACCGCCGACCACGAAGCCGAGAAGGTAGGCGACGCCGTAGTAGCGAATGCCGAAACCCTCCGAGAACTCGACGAGGAAGGGGCTCCAGTCGTGGACCCAATAAGCCAGCGGCAGCGAACAAGGCGACGATGCGGACATGGAAAAAAGAAGCGGCACGCACGGCGAAGGTTTCGCGTCCGACTCGCGAGAACAAACCCAATTTGAGCCGGCGGCGATGGGTGCGAAAGTGTCATACGTTGTATGACACTTTCGCGAAGTGCGCGGTGAGGGCACCGCGCCTCCATGGGCAGGGGCAATCGCTGTTGGTGGAGGCGAAAAAGCTGTTGCGGCGGGGGCGGGCGGGGCGCGTAGTCGTCGGCATGAGTGAGCTGAAACGCACGCCCTTGCGCGATTTTCATGCGGCCCGCGGCGCCCGCCTCGTGGACTTTGCCGGTTGGGAAATGCCGGTGCAGTATCGCAGCATCCTCGAAGAGCACAAAGCGGTGCGGCGGGCGGCCGGGCTATTCGACGTCAGCCACATGGGCGAAGTCGACGTGCGGGGACCGGACGCGTTGAGGTTCCTCGACCGGCTCGTGACCAACGACGTGTCGAAGGCCTTTCCCGGTCGTGTGCTGTATTCGCCGATGTGTTACGCGAACGGCGGCGTGGTCGACGATCTGCTCGTTTATCAACGCGCGCCCCAAGACTACTTTCTTTGCGTCAACGCCAGCAATGTCGCGAAGGATCTGGCCTGGATGAAGGAGCAGGCGGCGGGGTTTGACGTGACGATCACGGATCGATCGGACGACTACGGGTTGCTGGCGATCCAAGGTCCGCGGGCCGCCGAGATCGTGCAGTCGCTCACGGGCGCGAAGCTCGGCGTGGTGAAATACTATCATTTCACGGAAGGCACGGTGGCGGGCGTTCACTGCTTGATCAGCCGCACGGGCTACACGGGAGAGGACGGGTTCGAGTTGTATCACGCGGCGGGGGATTCCGTTGCGCTGGCCGAGGCGTTGCTGAACGCGGGAGCGGCGCAGGGATTGGAACTGGCGGGCCTGGGGGCGCGAGACAGCTTGCGGCTGGAGGCGGGGTATCCGCTCTATGGACACGAGCTTTCCACGGAGATTTCGCCGATCGCGGCGGGGCTGGGGTGGACGGTGAAGTTCGACAAGGCGTCGGATTTCAACGGCCGCGAGGCGTTGCTGGCGGAGAAGCAGGGCGGGGCGGCGCCGAAAGTCGTCTTTTTCAAAACCGGCGACCGCCGGATCGTGCGGGCCGATGCGCCGGTTTTGGATGAAAACGGGGCGGCGGTCGGACGGGTGTTGTCGGGCACGCTTTCGCCGACGCTCAACGAAGCGATCGGGTCGGCCCTGGTTCCGCGATCGCTGGCGGGGACGCCGCTGTTCGTGGACATCCGCGGGACGCGGCTCGGGTTGCAGGTGGTGAAGCCGCCCTTTGTGCCGCTCGGCGTAAAATAAGGCAGGTGCGTGCTTGCGCGGGTCGGAAAGTGCAGGCACACCGAAGCATCCCCTCCACGGTCTTTTTCCCCTGTTCCTCATGAGCAACGTTCCCGCCGATCTGCGTTACGCGAAGTCCCACGAATGGCTCCGCCTAGAGAACGATGGCACCGCGACGGTCGGCATCACCGACTACGCCCAAAACTCGCTGGGCGACATCACTTACGTGCAACTGCCGAAAATTGGCGCGAAGTATCAGGCCGGCCAGACCTTTGGCGCGGTCGAATCCGTGAAGGCGGCGAGCGATCTCTATGCGCCGGTTTCCGGTGAAGTGGTGGCCGTCAACCATCATCTCGAAAACGCGCCGGAGATCGTGAATCAGGCGCCGTATGGCGATGGCTGGATGTTGAAGGTTCGGCTGACGAATCCGGCGGAAGCGACGGCGCTGCTCGATGGCGCGGCTTACGAGCAGTCGCTCGGCTGAGGCTGATCTCGGGGGCAGCTCACGCAAACGGAACACGTTGTGCGGGACCGGCCCGGTTCCTGCATCTTTCAAGCGGGTGACGCGTCAGGCGCGGCACTTCCTGACATATCCGTCAGGTGAATACTTTCATGTCGTTTTCCAGACTCATTCACGCCGGCCTGCTGACCGTCATCCTGCTCGCCGGATGCAACAAGAAACATGCGGTGGCGGTTCGCACGTCGGACCAGGTGCAGCCGGTCGAGGTGACCGCGATCACGCGGCAGGATCTGGCGGAGACGCTTAATCTGGTCGGTTCAGTCGCGGCCAACGAATCCGCGACGATCCGGCCGGAGATCAGCGGGCTCGTGCGCGCGATCCATTTCGAGGAAGGGCAGGCGGTAAAGAAGGGCCAGTTGCTGGTGAAGATCGACGATGCCGAGCTGCGGGCGCAGTTCGCGCAGAGCGAAGCGCGGTTTCAGCTCGCGGAGTTGAATCTCAAGCGCGCGGAGCGGCTGGGCGAAAGCCAGAGCAACAGCGTGGCCGACGTGGACCGCGCGCGCTCGGAATTTGCATCGGCGAAGTCGGAGCTGGAGTTGATTCGCGTGCGGCTGGAGCGGTCGGAAATCTGTGCGCCGTTCGATGGCGTGCTGGGCGCGCGCACGCTTTCGCCGGGCGACTATGTGACGTCGCAGTCGGTGATCACGACGATCGACGACCTCAGCCGGTTGAAGATCGATTTTCAGGTGCCGGAGCGGTTTCTCGAAAAGGTGAAGCAGGGGGCGACGTTCGTCGTGAGATCGCCGGCGTTGGCGGCGGGTGCGCAGTTGCACGGGCAGGTGTATTTCGTGGCGTCGGTGGTCGATCGGGCCACGCGATCGAGCGAGGTGAAAGGGTTCGTCAATGCCGCGGGCGGCGGGCTGAAGCCGGGCATGTTCGCGAATGTCGAACTGGTCCTCGACGTGCGGAAGCAAGTGCTGACGGTGCCCGAAGGGGCGATTCTCACGACCACCGCCGGCACGCAGATCGTGGCGGTGAAAGAGGAGGGAGACAGCAAGACGGCCGAGTTCATTCCGGTGCGGCTCGGATTGCGGGCGAAGGGGCTGGTGGAGATCGCGCCGGTGAAGGGCGAGCTCGATGAAACGCGGAAGGTCGTGGCGTCTGGTGTGGGGGCGTTGATTCTTTTTCCCGGGGCGAAGATCGAAGCGCGGGAATTCGTGAAGGAACTCGCGCGAGCGAACTGACATGATCCTTTCCGACGTTTCCATCCGGCGCCCGGTCGTCTGCCTCGTGGCGTCGATCCTGATCCTGCTGATCGGTTATCTCGCGTTCGACCGGCTGCCGGTGCGGGAGTATCCGAACATCGATTCGCCGATCATTTCGGTGCAGACGACGTATCCGGGCGCATCGGCCGAGGTGGTGGAAACGAAAGTCACCGAGCCGCTGGAGAAGGAGATTTCGTCGATCGACGGCATTCGCGTGATCCGCTCGGTTTCGCGCGAGCAGCAGTCGGAGATCACGGTCGAGTTCAATCTGAAGGTCGATGTGAACGAAGCGGCGAACGACGTGCGCGACCGCGTGAGTCGTGCGCGCCGGCGGTTGCCGGAAGAGATTCTGGAACCGCAGGTCACGAAGACCGAGGCGGACGCGAATCCGATCCTGAGCTTCTCGCTGAATTCGGACCGGCACTCGCGGCAGGAACTCTACGACATGGCCGAGCGTTTCGCGGTGCAGCGCATCCAGACGGTGCCGGGCGTCGGGGCGGTGCAGATCCGCGGGCCGCGTTATGCGATGCGGCTGTGGGTCGATACGGACCGACTGGCGGCGTATCGGTTGACGGTTTCCGACGTCGAGCGAGCGCTGCGGCAGCAGAACGTGGAGATTCCGGGTGGGCGCATCGAGTCGGTGTCACGTGAATTCACGGTGCGCACTCAGGGCAACATGCGTGAAGTGGCGGATTTCGATAACCTCGTGCTCGCGGTCCGCGGGGGATATCAGGTGAAATTTTCGGATGTCGGACGGGCGGAGCTCGGGTCGGACGACTACCGCGGTGAAAGCTACTACAAGGGGCGGTCGACGATCGGCATTCAGATCTTTCGGCAGTCGCAGGCCAATTTGCTGGATCTCGCCAATGGCGTGAAAGCAAAGATCCCGGACATCGCGGCGGATCTGCCGGAGGGCGTGAGCATCGACATCGGTTTCGACAGTTCCGTCTTCGTCGATCGGTCGGTGCGCGAGGTTTACAAGACGCTGTGGGAAGCGGCGGTGCTGGTGGTGTTGATGATCTTCCTGTTTCTGCGCGACTGGCGTGCGACCTTCATTCCGTTGCTGGCGATTCCGGTGTCGGTCGTCGGGTCGTTCGCGGTGATGAGCTGGCTGGGTTTTTCGCTGAACGTGCTGACGCTGCTCGCGCTCGTGCTGGCGGTGGGGCTGGTGGTCGACGACGCGATCGTGATGTTGGAAAACATCTATCGCCGCATCGAGGAAGGCGAGGATCCGATCCACGCGGCGGTGCATGGTGCGCGGCAGGTGGCGTTCGCGGTCATCGCGACGACACTGACGCTCGCGGCGGTGTTTCTGCCGGTGGCGTTTCAGTCGGGGCAGACAGGGCGGCTGTTTTTCGAATTCGGCGTGACGTTGTCGATCTCGGTGCTGGTGTCGGCCTTCGTCGCGCTGACGCTCACGCCGATGCTGAGCTCGCGCATGCTGAAGGTCAGGAAAGTCGACGGCCACGTGCGGCACGGCTGGCTGTATGAAAAGACCGAGCCGTTCTTCGAGCGCTTGAACAACTGGTATGCGGCATGGCTGAGGGCGGCGTTGAAATACAAGTGGCTCGTGCTGGTGCTGGCGGGCGCGGTCGCGGCGCTGGGACCGATTTTCTATCTGCAGCTCCAGCGCGAGCTGACGCCGCTCGAGGATCGGGGAACCTTCAATGCGCAGTTCATCGCGCCGGTGGGTTCGACGCCGCAGTATACGCATTATTACTCCGGCAAGATGGAGCAGATGATCCTGGACATTCCGGAGATGGACCGGACCTTCCGGCGCAGCGGCGACAACAACCGCGGGTTCATGTTTGCGACGCTCAAGCCGTGGGAGGAACGCACGCGGAAAACGCAGGACATCATCGCGGAACTGCGCGAAAAATTCCGCAAGGAGATCACGGGCGGGCAGGCGTTTCCAATTGCGTCGCGGCCGTTTGGACAGCGCGGTGGATCCGCGGGCATTCAAATGGTGCTGCAAGGGTCGGACTTCGACCAGTTGCAGAAGCTCGGCGAGCAGATGCTGGCGGCGATGCGCGCGAGCAGTCTCTTTTTTCAGCCGCGCCTCGATCCCTCGCCGACGAAGCCGCAATTGGAGGTTCGGATCGATCGGGCGAAAGCGGCGGACCTCGACGTGCCGGTGGCGGAAATCGCGACGACGCTCGAGACGCTCTTCGGCGGAAAACGCGTGACGACGATTCAGCGGGGCAGCCAGGAATACGATGTGATGGTGCAGGTCGCGGACGAAGATCGCGCGACGCCGTCGGACCTTGGGCGCGTGTATGTGAAGTCGCTTAACGGGCAGTTGATCCAGCTCACGAATCTCGTGCAGGCGGACGAGAATGTGGTGCCGGAGAACTATCCGCACTTCGCGCGGTTGCGCTCGGTGACGGTCTCGGCGCAGCTCAACGCGAACGTGACGATCGGCGACGGCGTCGAGTTTCTGCGCGCGGAAGCGGAGCGTATTCTTCCGGCGGGCTACACGTATGCGTGGGACGGCGAAACGCGCGAATACGTCGAGAGCGCGAGCGACACCTTCATGCTCTTCTCGCTGGCGCTCGTATTCACTTTCCTGATTCTCGCGGCGCAGTTCGAGTCGTGGATCCATCCGATCACGATCTTCACGGGCATCATCCTGGCGCTCGCGGGCGGCGTGGTGGTGCTTTACTGCACGCGATTCTGGGGACCGGCGATGACGGACAATCTCTATTCGCGCTTCGGGCTGATCATGCTGATCGGCCTCGTGGCGAAGAACGGCATCCTGATCGTGGAGTTCGCGAACCATCTCCAACTCGAAGGCAAGAACGCCTTCGAGGCGGCGTATGAGGCGGCGATCCTGCGGTTTCGGCCGATTTTGATGACGGCGATCGCGACGATCCTCGGTGCGGTGCCGATCGCGTTCGCGACCGGCGCGGGGGCGGAGACGCGGAATCCGATGGGCATCGTGATCGTCGGTGGGTTGAGCATCGCGACGTTCCTGACGCTGTTCGTCGTGCCGATCTGCTACATCCTGGTGGATCGGTTGTGCGTGAAGATCACCGGGCACTCGAGCGCGCACGGGTTGAAGAAGGCGCAGGAAATCGAGCGGGCGACCGCGACGCATTTGCCATCGGCGCAGGAGCCGGTAGCGGCGAAGTGACGTCTGGCGGAGGCGGCGAAACGCCGACGCGTTCCGCTAAGGCATGAAGAAGCCCGCGGGCACGAGGCCGGCGGGCCGGGGGAGAAGCGAGAGTAGCGTTGCTTACTGCTGCTTCGCCGCTTTGACGGCTTTCATGCGGGCGCCGTTGTCGAGGATGCGCTTGCGGAGGCGCAGGCTCTTCGGCGTGACCTCGAGCAGTTCGTCGGCGGCGATGTATTCGATCGAGCGCTCGAGCGAGAGCTTCGTCGCGGGCGTGAGGCCGGTGGCGACGCCTTCGCCCTGCGAGCGGAAGTTGGTGAGCTTCTTTTCGCGGACGGCGTTGATGGCGATGTCTTCGTTGCGCGGATTTTCGCCGACGATCATGCCTTCGTAAACCTGTTCGCCCGGGCCGACGAAGAGCTTGCCGCGCTCCTGGCACATCACGAGCGCGTAGGCCGTGGTCTCGCCGGCTTCGGTGGCGATGAGCGTGCCGGTGACGCGCGTGAGCACTTCGCCGGCGTAGGGGCCGTATTCTTTGAAGAGGTGATTGGTGACGCCGCGACCGCTGGTGGCGTTGATGACGTCGATCTCGAGGCCGATCAGGCCACGCGTCGTGATCAAGGCTTCGATCATCGTCGAGTGGGGCAGCTTTTCCATGTTGGTGAGCTGGCCCTTGCGGTTGGCGAGATTCTGCATGATCGAGCCGACGCATTCGTCGGGCACTTCGATCCAGACGGTTTCGTAAGGCTCGAGGCGTTCGCCGTTGGGGCCCTTCTTCTCGATCACGGTCGGACGCGAGACAAGGAGCTCGTAGCCTTCGCGGCGCATCGTTTCGACGAGCACGGCCACCTGCATGGCGCCGCGGGCGCGGACGTTGAAGACGCCGGCTTTTTCGGAGTCTTCGATGTGGATGGAGACGTTCGTTTTCAGTTCGCGCATCAGGCGCTCACGGAGCTGACGCGAGGTGACGAACTTTCCTTCCTGACCGGCGAGCGGGCCATCGTTGACCGCGAACTGCATCTCGAGCGTCGGCGGGTCGATTTGCTGGAAAGGAAGCGCGTGCGCGTCGTCGCGGATGTCGAGCGTGTCGCCGATGTCGACGTCTTCGAAGCCGGAGAGGCCGATGATGTTGCCGGCGGAGGCGCTTTCGACCTCGCGCTGGCCGAGGCCGGTGAACTCGAAGATTTTGGTGATGCGGGCGCGGACCTTCTTGCCGTTCTCGGCGTGGCGCAGCACGAAGACGGGATCGCCGACCTTGACGCTGCCGCCGAGGATCTTGCCGACGGCGATACGGCCGACGTAGTCGCTCCAATCGATGTTGGAGACGAGCATGTGGAACGGATCGTCGGGCTTCGCGAACGGGGGCGGGATGTGGTTGATGATCGTTTCGAAGAGGGGCGTCATGTCCTTCTTCTCGTCGTCCAACTTATACATCATGTAGCCGTCGCGGCCGGATCCGTAGACGACGGGGGCGTCGAACTGCTCCTCGGTCGCGTTGAGCTCCATGAGAAGCTCGAGGACCTTGTCATACATTTTGACGGGGTCGGCGTTGTCGCGGTCGATCTTGTTGATGACGATGACGACCTTGAGGCCGTGCGCGAGGGCCTTGCGGAGCACGAAACGCGTCTGAGCTTGGGGCCCATCGTAGGCGTCGATCACGAGCAGAACGCCGTCGACCATGCGGAGGGCGCGCTCGACCTCGCCGCCGAAGTCGGCGTGACCGGGGGTGTCGAGGATGTTGATGATCTTGTCCTTCCAGTGAACCGAGGTGTTCTTCGCCTTGATCGTGATGCCCTTCTCGCGCTCGAGGTCCATGGAGTCCATGGCACGTTCCTCGACCTGCTGGTTGGCGCGGAACACGCCGCCTTCCTTGAGGAGCTTGTCGACGAGGGTGGTCTTCCCGTGGTCGACGTGGGCGATAATGGCGATGTTGCGGATGTTCTGGTTCATGGGCACGGGCCTCACTGGCGTTGAAAAAGAGGAAGAACGTGCGGATCGCGCAGATTGAACGCAAGAAGGAAGCCCGCGGCGGACAATTATCCCCGGAACGCGGCAAAATAGCAGAGATAGAAGATCGACCAGACGACGGCGTGCAGTGTGAGGGCGGTGCGGAGCGAGGTGCGTCGGAGGAACAAGTGTTTGACGCCCAACGTGAGAGCGAGGGTGAGCGCAAAGCGGGCGCCCCGCGCGACGACGCTCACGGCGAGAAAGGAGAAGAGGGACATCGCGCCGGCGCCGGCGTGAACCGCGTAGAGTTTGTAAGGCGTTCCGGTGAGGGCGCCGCGAAACAAGGCCGGCCAACCGGAATGTTGGAGGTCGTTGCCGGCGCGCTGAATGAGTGTGGCGTCGATCGCCGGAACGAAGTCCATCGCGCGCAACAAGCCGGCGGCGGAACCGGACCCGGCGAGCAGGTGGAGGAGCGCTCCGCCCGCGAGTGCGCCGGCGAGCGCTCCGGCGAACGGAAGAAGGAGCGAGGACGCGCGATCCTTCAACGCGAGGCGGGTCAACCAGACGTCGGGAACGAGGAAAAAAAACGTCGCTTCCGCGGCGCCCCACGCGGTGGCGACGGCAACGTCGCAACGACGCGAATCCGGCGAATGGGGAGCGGAGGTCGGCGAGTCGGGGTCCGAGCCTTTCATGGGCCCGTGCGGCCCGAGGCCTCTGCGATCGCGCGCCGTGAACGATTGAAGATCGTGATGACGATCAGCACGGTGACGAGTCCGAGAACGGGATTGATCCATGGAACCAGCGGCACGCCGAGACCGGCGAGAAGCGCGACGAGGCCGAAAAGGAAAGCGCGATCGCTCTTGCCCATCGGGCCGTCGTAGCGGCGCGCGGCACCGATTTGCACGGCGACGACGCCAGCCATCTCGCTGATCGTGGCCAGCAGAACGATCACGACGATCAGCGGGTCGGAGATCCCGGCGACGAAAACGAAGGGGAGGTAGAGGGCGGCGTCGGCGACGACGTCACCGAGTTCGTTGAGGACTGCGCCGAGCGAGGACTTCATGCCGTGTTCGCGCGCGAGCATGCCGTCGATGGCGTTGAGGGCCATGCGGACGAAGAGCACGGCGGGGACAAGGAGCAGGGCGATTCGGGAGGCGGGTTGAAAGGCGAGGAAGGCGCCGGCGGCGCCGGAGAGGAGCGCGGCGACGACGGTGACCTGATTGGCGGTCACGCCGGAAGCGGCGAGTCGACGAACCAACGGGCGGAGCAGCGCCTGAAAGCGGGGCTTGATGTCGTAGATCGAAGGCATGTTCAGGCGTAGAAGAAGCGCACGAGGTGGAAAAAGACGGGCGCGGCGAAGCAGAGGGAGTCGATGCGATCGATCATGCCGCCGTGGCCTTCGATGAGGGAACCGTAATCCTTGACGCCGCGGTCGCGCTTGATGGCGGACATTACGAGGCCGCCGAAGAAGCCCATCAATGTGACGAGCAGGGCGAGGATGGCCGCTTCGTGCGGACGGAACGGCGTAGCCCACCAGAGCGCGGCGCCGATCCCCGCGGCGGACAGGGCGCCGCCGACGAGGCCCTCCAGGGTTTTGTTGGGGCTGAGCGTCGGCACGACTTTGCGGCGGCCGAGAAGTTTGCCCCAGACGTATTGGAGCACGTCGCTGAGTTGCACGACGGTGACGAGGAAGAGGAGGAGTTTGGCGTTCTGGTTCGTGTAGCCGGGCAGTTCCAGCATCAACAACGCCGGCACGTGACTGACGAAATAGACGCAGACCATGAGGCCCCACTGAATCACGGCGGTGCGCGCGAGGAAGTGATCGCACTCGCCGGCGGCGGCGCTGCGAATCGGAAGAAGGACGAACGCGTAGACCGGAATCAGGATCGCGAAGAGCCCATACCAGCCGAGCCAGACGAGGAAGTATTGCAGGGGGACAACGACGAAGAACGCCCAGAAAAGTGTGCGATGATCGCCGGCGCGGGTGGGCGCGAGCGTGATGAATTCGCGCAGGGCGAAAAACGAAACGAGGGCGAACAGGATCACGGATCCGACCCCGCCGGTGGCGAGCGCGACCGCGAACAGCGCGACCATGAGCCACCAAGCTTTGACGCGAGCGGCGAGGTTGGCGATAACGGCGTTTTCGCCGGCGCCGGGGCGCCGTTTGAGGACGAACGTGACGATCGTCGCGATGAGCAACAGGCCGCCGATGCCGCCGAGGAGCCAGAGCAGTTCGTGATCGAGTTTCATGAAGGAAGGGCGATGCGCAGGCCGAGAACGCTTTCGCGGGCGCGGGCGAGGAAGTCGGTTTTGGTTTCGTCGGGCTGCAGGAAAACAGGCGCGCCGAGCGTGAGGGAGCCGATGATCGGCACGGGCAGGAGATCGCTCTTCGGAAGGATGCGGTTCAGGTTCTCGAGCAAAATGGGAACGAGGGGGATTTCGGGGCGGGCGCGCGCGAGGTGATAGAGCCCCGGCTTGAAGTCGTGGATCGTGCCGTCGGGGCTGCGCGTGCCTTCGGGAAAAACGATCAGGGAGTCGCCGGCATCCAGCGCGGCGAGCATGGCGGCGAGCGGGTTGGCGGAGGCGGTGACCTTTTGCCGTTCGATGAGGACGGCGTTGAAAATGTCGCGAGCGAGCCATCGGCGGAGGCGGGTTTTCTCCCAGTAGTCGCGGCCGGCGACGGGTCTGGCGCGACGACGTTGCGCGGCGGGGAGGGCGGACCAGACGACGGCGAAATCCAGATGGCTGGAGTGGTTGGCGAAATAGATGGCCTGCCGGGCCGGGAACCGGTGTGGGGGCAAGAGCCGGACGCCGCAGAGAAGCCGAATGCTGCCGGCGAGCGCGCCAACGAACATGGGAGGGAGCGTCGACGACGGCGTGGGGGCGACAAGCGCAAAATGGCGGCGGCGGGCGAATTGGGCGAAAGCGAAAGGCAGGGAGGGGCGCGACGAATCCGTTGGCGCAGCGAACGTCGCGGCGCTTCCGCGGCTTGAAAACAATAAGGCCCGGGAACCTTGCGGTTCCCGGGCCAAATTGGGGAGTGGGCGTTCGCCACGCGCTCTTTCCCGGTGCACACCGTTGGGCGCTCTCGCTTTCGCGGGCCGTGTGCTTCCCGACGCCACTCTCCGCGGCATGCGGATGTCTCGGTCTCATGGCGGGACCGTTCCGACCGTTTCCGGTTGGAATCTATCGAGTGAGGCCTCTTCGCCCGGTTCGGACGCTTCCTGCCGGAAGCGGCACGCCGGACGGGGTGCGGACACGCCTGCAATATCTGTCTCTCGCGTCGGCACCGTTGCCACGGGGACGGCTCCGGCTTTTGGCCGGACGTTGGCCCCGCGTTACGGGTCTGACCTCTTATCTCTCAGGTTGCATTCGCTCTTGCAGTGGGGTGACGCGTTTTTCGGGCCGCCCCAATCGAGGAGGTTCGCGGGCTTTGCCAGGCTCGCTCTCTCCCCGCAACCGAGTCTCCCTTGCGCGCCCTGCTCGTGCGAGCGAGCGGGGCCTTCTGGCGGGGTCGTCCCGCCGGGAAACGCGACTGCGTTCTGGTCTTGCGCAGTAGCAACCAAAACCCTCTGGGTAACTGCGTCCGCGCACAGGTCGAAACTCCCTGTGGGCGTGACTCGGCTCGCGTGCGGTTTCTAATCGCCGCTAACCGCTCAGCTCCTGGTTCGTGTGAACTGATCGGACACGACTCCGGATCAGAGGAGCTGGTGATATCTGCCTGCCACATCGGCTCGCGCCGCGTCGCAGGGGAGGGCGACACCAGCTGTCGCCGACCTTTCCCCGGTCGCCCGGGATTATCCCAGTCGCGCTTTCGAAGGGTTTTTCAGGCCTTCGCGCTGCGACTGTTCTATCAAGGAACGGGGTCGAGCGTGCACGTAAGTCGGTTAAAACGAAGCCTTTGTTCTTCACAATCGATCCACGCGGAAAGTGGTGAATAACTTGTGAGCAAAGTAGTTCACCGGTTGTTCACAGGCGTGGGGTCGAGTTCGCCGACGAGATAATGCAGGCGCAGCAAGGCGACGTGCTGTTGTAGTTGAGCGGCCACTACATCGGCGTCCGCCTCGCGGAGATGGCTTTCGGCTTCGAGCGCGGCGCTCTCCAGCGCGAGTCCCTGGCGGAAGGACTGCTGCGCGAGTTCGAAGGCGCGGCGGCGATAGGCGCGGGCCTGCCGGGCGAGCGCGACGATCTCGCCCGCGTGCTCGAAATCCTGATACGTGACGCGGATCAGACGCGCGGCCTCCTCGCCGCGACGCTCGCGATCGATCTCCGCGGCGCGCTGGCGGGTCAAGCCGCGGGCGACGTCGGAATGGCGTCTCCCAAAATCGAATACATCCCACGTGAGCGCGAGGCCGACGGTGCCGCCGGTGCTGGGAGCGAGCGGGAGGCCGCCCTGGACGAAGCCGGTGGCAAAGGCGGAGACGTCGGGAATCTTGGCCTGACGAGCGGCGCGCACGCCGGCGCGAGCGCGTTCGACGACGGCGGCGGCGATGCGCGCGTCGGGGTTTTGCTCCACTTTCGCGAGCCAGTAGCCGAGCGGACGAGACGGGCGCGACGGAAGCGCGGGATCGAGGGTGAACTCGGTCGTGCCGGGTTGTCCGATCAGGTCCGCGAGTTGGAGGATCAGACGTTCGCGTTGCTGACGACTGCGGAGGAGATCCGCCTCGGCTTTCACGCGCTGCGCCTGGCTGCCGAGCACGAGCTCGTCGAGCGCTTCGCCGGTCGTGCGCGCGTTTTCGGCGTCGCGGAGACGGCGTTCTTCGAACGCGAGGCGCGCGGTGTGTTGGGTGGTGCGTTGCTCTTCGAGCAGGATGCCGGCGAAGAGTTCTTCGACGGCGACGCGGATCTCGGCGAGCGCGCGGGCGGTTTCGCGGTCGGCGGCGAGGCGCGCGGACTCGGCGGCGCGCACGCCGCTTTCGATGCGCCATTGTTGCGTGAGCGGCTGGAGCAGAGTGAGTCCGCCGAAACGCAGCAGATGATCGCCGTGCACCAGCGTGAGATCGCTCGACGGAAAAGGACCGATGGTGGGTGAGAGCGGACCAAGTCCGAGGTCCATGCCGAGCGAATCGAGCGCGGGCGTGAGCGAACCTTCGCGCAGCGAAAGATCGATCGGGCGAAAGGCGTATGCGCCGAGACCGAACGCGGTGATGCGCGGATAGCGCTGCTGGCGCGCGGCGTTTGCTTCGATGCGGGCTTCCTCGGATTTGAGACGGGTGAGTTGGGCGCCTTTGCTGTGCTGCAATGCGAGTTGCGTCGCTTCATCGACCGTGAGCGGAGTCGCGGCGGAAAGGGCGAGCGGAAGCAGAGTGGAGATCAGCAACGTGCGCAGATTCATGCGGCACCTCCCGATTGGGGCGGCTGGGCGTTGGGCGGAGGTTGTCGCATCGTCAGGCCGTAGGCGGCGGGCACGATGAGCAGCGCCATGACCATCGACCAGAGAATGCCGACGGCGAAGACGCTCGCGAGTGGCGCCCAGAGCGGGGAGCGGGCGATGATCATCGGAAGCACGCCGACGGCGGCGGCCATCGACGTGAGGAAGATCGGGCGCATGCGGCGTTCGCCGGCGCGGATCGCGGCGGTGGCGGCGTCGATCGGTTCGGCGCGGCGAAGTTCGTCGGCGTGGTCGACGAGAATGATCGCATTGCGAATCACGATGCCGACGAGGCTGATCAATCCGACGGCGGCGGTGAAGCCGAGCGGATTGCGCGTGATGACGAGGCCGGCCATCGCGCCGAAGGCGGTGAGCGGGATGGCGAGCATGACGAGCAGGGTCTCGCGCGTGCTTTTGAACTGAAAGAGGAGCACGAGGTAAATGAACACGACGCTCGCGGTGAGCGCGCCGGCCATCTTGCCGAAGGTTTCCTGCTGCCCTTCGTATTCGCCGCCGATTTCGAGGCGGTAGCCGGGCGGCAGATCGATTTTGCGGAGATCGCGTTCGATCGCGGCGAGGATTTCCGATGGCAGCACGTCGGTGGCGGGATTGGCGCGCACGGTGAGCGTGCGCACGCCGCCCCGGCGGACGATCTGCGCGGGATTCCACACGGGCTCCACGGCGGCAACCTGATGGAGCGGCACGCTGCCCTGCGTGAGCGGGGCGCGCAGCATGAAGCGATCGAGATCGTCGAAGGCGTCGCGGTGCGACTCGGCGAGTCGCAACACGATCGGCACGGGTGCATCGTGCTCCCAGAGCTCGGTGGCGGCCAAGCCCTCGAAACCGGTCATCACCTGGGTGGCGATGACACTGGTGGTGAGGCCGAGGCGGTTCGCGACCTCGCTGTTGACGCGGAGGTCGAGAGAGAAGCCTTCGAGAAAATCGTCACGGACCTGCGTGGCGCCTGGCGCCCGTTGGAAGATCGCGCGGACCTGATCGCCGAGCGTGCGCAGCACGGCGAGGTCGGAGCCGACGATGCGCACCTCGACCGGGGCTTCGACGGGGATGCCTTGCTGAAAGTTGGCGACATTGATTCGCGCGCCGGGCGCGAGCGCGGGAAGTTTTGCGGCATAGTCGCGCACGGCGGCATCGGCGTCGGCGACGGAGCGCGTGCTCACGAGCAACATGCCGTAGCTTGGACGGGGGAATTCGGGGGCGAAGGAGTAATAGACGCGCGGCGCGGCGGTGCCGACGAACGCGGCGAAAGTCGTGATCCGCGGATCGTCGCGAATGGCTTCCTCGAGTTTGCGCACGATCCGATCGGTGGCTTCGAGCCGCGTGCCGAGAGGGAAGTCGACTTCGATGACGAACTGGGCGCGCTCGGCGGCGGGAAAGAATTTTTGTTGAATGAATGGCAGGAGGAGCAGCGCGGCGGGCAGCGAGAGAATGCCGACGATGAGCGTGAGAATGGGACGGCGGACCAGCGGGTGGATGATGCGCGTGTAGCGGGATTGGACGGCGTTAAGCACACGTGCGCTGAGCGTGCTCGGCTGGTCCTTCAGGCCCTGGCGGATGAAGGTGTAGCACAGCACCGGCGTGAGGAACATCGCGACGAGGAACGAAACCGTGAGCGCGATCGCGACGGTGATTGGCAGCGCGATGATGAATTCGCCGACGGAACCGGTGAGGAAGAAGGCGAGCGGGGCGAACGCGAGGACGATGGCGATCGTGGCGGTGAACACGGGCACCGCGAGTTCGTGGGCGGCGCGCCAGGCGGCGTCCCAGTGCGACAGACCGTGGTCGAGTTTTTCCACGTAGTTGTCGGCGATGACGATGGCGTCGTCGACGACGATGCCGAGGACGACGATAAGCGAGGCGAGCGAGACCTCGTGGAGCTCGATGTTGAGCCAATCGAGGGTTTTGAAGGTGATCGCGATCGTGACGGGAATCGCCATCGCGGCGATGGATGCCACGCGGAAAGGCAGGAGCAGCATCGTGACGAGCACGACGGCGCCGACGGCGATGAAGAATTCTCGGATGAAGTGGGTGACCGATTCGGCGACGACGGCGGGTTGGTCGTTGATGACCGTGAGGGCGATTTCGGCGGGCAGCAGGGCCCGGGTGCGGTCGAGCGCGGCCTGCAGATGACGACCGAATGCGACGATGTTGTTTCCCGGCTGCATCTCGACGGAGAGGAGCAGCACGGGATCCTCGCGGCCGTCGATGCGCAGGAAGGAATCGGCGTCGGCAAGGCGCCGTTCGACGGTGGCGACGTCGCCGATGCGCGCGACGCTGCCGGAAACGGGATCGGTGAACACGACCTGATCGCGCACCTCTTCGACGGAGGTGAAACGGCCGCGCGTGTGCAACGGCACGTGAAGATCGTCGACCTTGATCGTGCCGGTGTAGGGCGTGGCGTTTTGCAGTTTCAGCGCGGTGACGACGGGCGCGAGGCCGAGACCGTAACGGGAGAGGCGTTGGGAGTCGGCCTCGACGTAGATGGTTTCGTGGCGCTCGCCGTAGCGTTTGATGCGACCGGCGCCGGGGACCGTGCGGATCACATCCTCGATTTGTTCGAGAAAACGGCGGAGCTCGGCGTAGCTGTGGCGCGGCGAGGAAACGCCGATCAGCAGCGCGACCGACTGACCGAAGTCGGAATTCACGAGAGGCCCCAGCGTGCTGGCGGGCAGCTCCTGTTGTTTCAGTTCGGCAAGTCCGAGACGAAGGCGGGACCAGAAGGCGTTTTTGTCCTCGACCCATTCATGGAGTTCGACGGTGACGACGACCTGGCCGTCGCGGGTGACGGACGAAGTTTTCACCGCGTTGATCTCGGTGAACGTGAAAAGGTAGGATTCGATCGGCCGCGTGATCTGTTGCTCGACCTGGGCGGCGGTGGAGCCGGGCGAGAGCGCGATGACGAGGGCCTTGTCGATCGAGATCGTCGGCGTGTCCTGTCGCGGCATCGTGAGCAGCGAGTGCAGGCCGAGGCCGAGCACGATGACGCTCAGCACGAGCACGACCTGGCGGTGTCGCAGCGGCCAGACGAGCAGGTTCATGGCTGGGCGGGGGCGACGGCCATGCCATCGAAGAGAGGCGTGGCGGACGCGGTGACCACGTGTTCGCCGGGTTGAAGACCGGACGTGATTTCAACTTCCGAGCCGCGGGGGCGTCCGCTGGTCACGATACGGCGCGTGACGGTGTGGCGCTGCGGTTCGACGACCCAGACGTAGAGCGCGCCGTCGGGATAACGTTGCACGGCGGCGGGCGGAATCGTGACGACGGAACGACGCGAGCCGAGTTCGATGTCGGCGACGACGACGTTGCCGGGACGAAACGCGAGATCGGTGTTGGCGAGGCGGACTTTGACCTGAAACGAGCGCGTGATCGGATCGGCCCGGGGGAGGATCGTTTCGATGGGCGCGACGGCTTCGACGGTGTCGGAGGCGGCGAGTCGCACGCGCGCGGACTGGCCGGGCCGGAGTTGCGCGGCGGATGCTTCGGGAACGCTCAAGGTTGCCCAGACGGGCGCGGGCGCGAGGACGCTGCAAACGGGAGTGCCCGGCGCGACAACGGTGCCGGCGGAAACGGGATGGCGCGTTACGCGTCCGGCGAAAGGCGCCCGGAGCTCGGTGTAGCCGAGTCGCTGGCGGGCGAGGGTGGCGGCGGATTCGGTTTCGGCGAGGCCGGCGGTGATCTTGTCCAAGTCGGTGGCGGTGAGGCTGCCGAGCTCGTGCATCTGGCGGAGGCGTTCGGCCCGGGCGCGGGTCTCGCCGAGCCGGGCTTCGGCGATCGCGACCTCTTGGCGATAGTCGGTATCGTCGAGGCGCGCGAGTAGTTGTCCCGCCGATACGGAGGCGCCGTCCTCGACCTCGAACCCGAGCAGCCGGCCGGGGACCATGAAGCCGAGTTGAGCCTGATCGATGGCTTCGATCGCGCCCGAGGCGGACAGCTCGTCGGCGATCTCGCGCGGCTGGACGGTGACGACGGTGACGGTGGGAACGGCGGAGGCGGCGGGCGAAGGTTTGCCGCAGGCGCCGAGCAGGAGCAAACAACCCGCGAAAAGGATTTCGGACGCGAACGTGGCGAAGAAGGAACGAGCCATGGCGGAGGTTTCCCGCAGCTTGCGGCTGAAGCATGCAGGAAGGTGGATTTACGGTATTTGAAGGTGTCGAAAGGGCAACGTTCGCGATCGGGGCAATGGTGGGAATGAGGGAAACTGAACCATCGCATCGCCTGCAGCGATGCTTGCGGTGAGAGCGCTTTCGCCATTCAGCTTTCGCCTTTTCTCCGCCTCATGCCCGCTCCGCGCGATCTGCCCATCTATGAACTCGAGTCCGCCGTCGTGGCGTCGTTGCGCGCGCAAGGACGGCTGATCGTGCAGGCGCCGACCGGATCGGGAAAATCGACGCAGATCCCGCAGATGCTGTTGAATCACGGGCTCGCGGGGGAAAAAGGCGAAGTGGTGGTGCTGCAGCCGCGGAGACTGGCGGCGCGCATGCTGGCGAAGCGGGTGGCGGAGGAGGTCGGGACGAATCTCGGCGAAGTCGTGGGTTATCAGATACGGCTCGAGTCGCGCATGAGCGAACGGACGCGAATCCGTTTCGTGACCGAGGGGATTTTGCTGCGACAGATGTCGTTCGACGCGACGCTGCGCGGCGTGAGCGCCGTGGTATTCGACGAATTTCACGAACGGCATCTCTACGGCGACATCTCGCTGGCACGGGCGATCCAGATCCAGCAGACGACACGGCCGGATCTGAGGATCATCGTGATGTCGGCGACGCTCGATGCGGGGGCGTTGAAGGAGTATCTGGCGCCCTGCGACGTATTGGTTTCTCAGGGACGGAGTTTTCCGGTGCGGATCGAATATCTGCCCAAGACGGTGAACTTCGAGCATGAGCCCGTGTGGGAAGTCGCGGCGCGCGAGTGCGAGCGAATCGCGGCGAGCGTGGAGGGAGACATGCTGGTGTTTATGCCGGGCGGTTACGAAATCAGCCGCACGGTGCAGGCGATCGAGGCGTCGCGCGCGCTGCGGGATTTCGTGTGTTTCCCGCTGCACGGGGAGCTGCCGCCGGAGCAGCAGGACCGGGCGGTCGCGCGTTACGAGACGCGGAAGATCATCGTGTCGACGAATGTGGCGGAGACCTCGCTGACGATCGATGGCGTGACGGCGGTGATCGACAGCGGGCTGGCGCGGGTGGCGCGGTTTGATCCGCACCGCGGGATCAACACGCTGTTGATCGAGAAAATCTCGGCGGCGAGCGCGGACCAACGCGCGGGGCGCGCGGGACGAACGGCGCCGGGCGTGTGCGTGCGGTTGTGGACGGAACGTGAGCATGGACAGCGCGCGCCACAGGAATTGCCGGAGGTGCGGCGGCTCGATCTCGCGGAGGTGGTGCTGACGTTGAAGGCGAGCGGAATCGACGACGTGTTTGCGTTTCCCTGGTTGGAGAAGCCGGATGTGAAGGCGCTGGAGCGCGCGGAGCGGTTGCTGGCGGACTTGGGAGCGATCGGCCGAGAGGGAATGGAGAAAGGGCCCCACCGCATTACCGAAGTCGGTCGCAAGATGCTGCGGTTTCCAGTGCATCCGCGATATGCGCGGATGCTGCTGACGGCGCAGGAACGCGGATGTGTGCGTCCGGTGGCTTTGATGGCGGCGCTGACGCAGGGGCGGAATTTTCTCCTGCGCGGCGTGTCGCGCGACGTGGAGAACGCGCGGGAGGACGTGTTGGGCGAGGAGCACGAAAGCGATTTCTTTCTGCTGATGCGCGCGTGGCGATTTGCGCATCAGAACAACTATTCGCTGGAGGCGTGCCGACGGCTGGGGATTCACGCTCAAGGGGCGCGACAGGTGGGGCCGTTGTTCGCGCAGTTTTTGGAGATCGCCGAGAAGGAAGGCCTCGATGTCGGCGAGCGGCGCGTGGACGGGGCGGACGTGCGGAAGTGCGTGCTCGCGGGATTTTCAGATCAACTCGCGAAGCGACTCGATGCGGGGACGCTGCGGTGCGAGCTGATTCATGGCCGCCGCGGCGTGCTGGCGCGGGAAAGCGCCATCCAGAAAGCGCCGCTCCTGGTGGCGGCGGAGATCAGCGAGATCGGGCGCGGCGATGGAGAAGTGAATACGCTGCTTTCGCTCGCGACGGCGATCGAGGAGGCGTGGTTGAAGGAAATCTTTCCGGACGACTATTTCGAGACGCGGGGCGTGGTTTACGACGAGCAGGCGAAACGCGTGGTGTCGCGGCGCGAGCGTCGGTTTCGCGATCTGGTGCTCGAAGCGAAAGCAAGCAGCGAGGAGGCGCCGTTGAACGAGGCGGCGGCGTTGCTGACGAAGGAAGTGCTCGCGGGACGGATCAAGCTCGAGGCGTGGGACGAGAACGTGGAGCAGTGGATCACACGGGTGAATCGGATGGCGGAGTGGTTTCCCGAATTGGAAGTGAATCCGATCACGGAGGCGGATCGCGCGACGTTGATCGAGCAAGTCTGCTACGGGGAACTCGGGGCACGGGCGGTGAAGGACAAGCCGGTGATGCCGGTGCTGCGCGAGTGGCTGACGGCGGAGCAACTCGCGGTGCTGGACGATTATCTACCCGAGCGACTGGTGATGGGGAATGGGCGGAAGTCGCGGCTGCGCTACGAGAAGGAAGGGCCGCCGATATTGTCGGCGCGGATACAGGAACTCTACGGGATCGAAGGAAAGTTCACGATCGGGCGCGGGCGCGTGCCGGTGAAATTCGAGATTCTGGCGCCGAATCAGCGTCCGATCCAGGTGACGGACGATCTGACCAACTTCTGGCGCGACCAGTATCCGAAGATCAAAGCGGAGCTGTCGCGGCGGTATCCGCGGCACGAGTGGCGGTAAGCTGATTTGCGCCGCCACGGGATCGAGGGTTCTGTTGGCCTGATTTCGATGAGAATCCGTTTCGTTCAATGAAGCACGAAAAGGGAGATTGCTGTCACGGGCATCACGAAGGGCACCGCCACGATCGGGAGGTGGCGTCCTCGGCGACGGCGAAGTATTTTTGTCCGATGTGCGCGGGGGTGGAATCGGATGTGCCCGGCGATTGCCCGAAATGCGGGATGGCGCTCGAGAGAAACCCGGCGTGGGTCGGTGGCGGAAAGGCGGGATATACATGTCCGATGCATCCCGAGGTGCGGCAGGATGGGCCGGGGGATTGTCCGATTTGCGGAATGCCGCTGGAGCCGGTGGCGGCGATGGCGGATGACGACGAAGGGGAGGAAGAGCTGAGACGGCTGGCGCGGAAATTGTGGGTCGGCGCGGCGCTGGCGTTGCCGGTGTTTCTCTCGGCGATGTCGGGGATGATTCCCGGATTGGCGGTCCGCGACGAGGCGCCGGCGTGGCAGCGGTGGTGGGAGTTCGTTCTGGCGACGCCGGTGGTGTTTTGGGCGGGCGACTTCATCTGGCGCCGCGCGTGGAACTCGGTGCGGCATCGTTGTGCCAACATGTATACGTTGCTGGCGCTCGGCATCGGGGCGGCGTATGTGTTTTCAGTCGCGGCGCTCCTGGCGCCGCGGCTCTTTCCGCACGAGATGCGGCACGACGGGATGACCGGGCTTTATTTCGAGGCGGCGGCGGTGATCACGGTGCTCGCGGTGTTTGGCGAATACCTGCAGGAGCGCGCGAGGCGACGGACCGGACAGGCGGTGAAAGCGCTGCTGGGACTCGCGCCGAAAACGGCGCGGCGAGTGAAGGACGGCGTGGAGGAGGATGTGCCGCTCGACCGGATACAGGTGGGCGATTTGCTGCGGGTGAGACCGGGTGAAAAGGTGCCGCTCGATGGCGTGATCGTCGAAGGCGGCAGCAACGTGGATGAATCGATGCTTACGGGTGAACCGGTGCCGGTGGAAAAATCCACGGGCGATCGCGTGATCGGAGCGACGGTGAATCAAACCGGCGGATTCGTGATGCGGGCGGAGAAAGTCGGCGCGGATACGTTGCTTTCGCAGATCGTGCACATGGTGGCGCAGGCGCAGCGGAGTCGCGCGCCGATTCAGGCGGTGGCGGACAAGGTTTCGGCGTGGTTCGTGCCGGCGGTGATCGGCGTCGCGGTGGTGACGGCGATCGCGTGGCTGATTTGGGGCCCGAAACCCGTGCTGGCGTATGCGATCACGAATGCGGTGGCGGTGCTGATCATCGCATGTCCGTGCGCGTTGGGACTGGCGACGCCGATGTCGATCATGGTGGGCGTCGGTCGAGGCGCGCAGCTTGGCGTGCTGATTCGCGATGCGGCGGCGCTGCAACGCGCGGAAAAAGTGACGCACGTGATCACGGATAAGACGGGAACGTTGACGGAGGGTCGTCCGCAACTCACCGAGCTGCACGCGGCGAGCGAGGTGGGCGAGGAAAGGCTGGTTGCGTGGGCTGCGGCGGTCGAGCAAGCGAGCGAGCATCCGCTGGCGCACGCAGTCGTGAACGCGGCGGAGATGAGGAGATTGTCGCTACCGCGGGTGGAGGAGTTTGCGTCGGTCACGGGCGCCGGGGTGATGGGGAGAATCCAAGGGCAGCGGGTGCGTGTAGGGAAACGAGCGTGGCTCGCGGGCGAAGGTGTGCAGATCTCGCGAGAGTTGAATGAAAGCGCGGAGCGTTTTCTGGAGAACGGCGCCGTGGTGATCTGGGTGGCGATCGAAAACGATGCGGCGGGCGTGCTTGCGCTGGCTGATCCGATCAAGGGGACGTCGGCCGAAGCGGTTCGAAGGCTGCACGAGCTTGGGCTCAAGGTGGTGATGCTGACGGGCGATAGTCGCATTACCGCTGCGGCGGTGGGACGGAAATTGGGCATCGACGATGTGCGAGCCGAGCTGGCTCCGCAGGACAAGCAGCGGATCGTCGAGGAGCTGCGACGCGAAGGGGCGGTGGTGGCGATGGCGGGGGATGGCATCAACGATGCGCCGGCGCTGGCGGCGGCCGACGTGGGCATCGCGATGGGCACGGGGACGGACGTCGCGATCGAAAGCGCGGGCATCACGCTCGTGAAGGGAGACCTCCGCGGAATCGTGAACTCGCTCGCGCTGTCCCGGCGCGTGATGAAGAACATCCGCCAGAATCTGTTCCTCGCCTTCGTCTACAACTCGGCCGGCGTGCCGATCGCGGCGGGCGTGCTGTATCCGGTTTTTGGATGGCTGCTGAATCCGATGTTCGCCGGGCTGGCGATGGCGTTGAGCAGTGTGTCGGTGATTACCAATGCGCTGCGGCTGCGGCGCGTGCGGCTCTGAAGGCGAGTGGGGTTTGGGGTCTTTACGCGGGCGAATGGGCGGTTGCGACGGACGCGCCTGCTTCAGCTTCGCGGGCGAGGCGGCGTTCCCAATACCAGGTGTAGAAGACCGGGACGGAGAAGAGAGATACGACGTCGAAAATCATTCCACCGACGACGGGCAGCACCATCGGGACCATCAATTCGGAGCCGCGGCCGGTGGACCACAGGACGGGGATCAGCGAAAGCAGCGTTGTCATGTTGGTCATGATGGCGGGGCGACGGCGGCGGAGGCCGGCGATGAAGACGCGGCGATTCACTTCGGCGAGCGTGCCGGGGTGGGTTTTGAACTGTTCCTGGATATAGGTGCCGAGGAGGATGCCGTCGTTGAACATGACGCCGAGCAGCACGAGGAAGCCGACGACGACGGCGGTGGTCATTTCGACATCCCAAAGCCAGACGAAGAAAAAGCCGCCGGCGGTGGTGACGATGGCGTTGGCGAGAAGGATGATCGCCGTGATGAGCCACGAACGCGTGCCGACGTAGATGAGCACGACCATGACCGCCATCGAAACGCCGATGATGATGCGAAGCGTTTTATCGGCTTTGATTTTCTGTTCGTAGCGGCCGACCCAGCGATAGGTGGTCCCCGGCGGCAGTTCGAGACGGCCTTCGGCGAGCGCGGCTCGCAGGCGGGCGTCGGCGTCCTGCACCACTTCGACCTCGCCGCGACCGAGCGCGTTGAGGAGGACGTATTGCGTGCGTTTGCCGCCCTCGGAACGAATCGCCATCGGTCCGACGGTATAGGTGAGGCCGGCTTCGCTCGGACGTGTGCCGGTGAGGCGTAGTTGTTGGGCTGCGATGGCCGAGGTGATTTCCGATGGCATCGATTCACCGGCGGGCAGCGTGAGTTCGGCGTGGCGAGAATCGAGGATGGTGAAGTTGCGCTGATGAGACAGCGGGAGGCGGCGGAGCAATGCGGTGGCGTCGGGTGCGTTCTCGGCGAACTCGAGCCGGTGCACGGTGGGAATTGCGAGCAGATTGGTCAGCGGGACCGATCCCATTCCGGACGGAAGCGGAACTTGGAGCTGGAGGAGCTCATCGGAATCGTCGCGGCGCTCGCGCAGGTAGCGGATGCGGATCGGATAGCGGAGCGCGCCTTCGACGGAATACGACACCGCCATGCCGCCGAGTGCGGTTTCGACGGAGCGCATGACTTGTTCGTTGGTGAGGCCGAAGCGCGCAAGTTTGTCGGGATCGAGACGAACCTCCGCGTAAGGCTTGCCGCCTTCGCGCTGCATCTGGACATCGACGGCCCCTGGCGTGGCTTGAAGGATCTTTTCGGCGGCTTCGGCGAAACGTTCGAGCGCGTCGGTGTCGTCGCCGAGCAGTTGTAGAGCGATGAGACTGCGAATGCCGGTGGACAGCATCACGACGCGGGTTTCGATGGGCTGGAGCCAACTCGGAGCGACACCGGGGATATCGGTGATGGCGGCGAGCGCGGAACGCACCTCGGCGAGCGTGCGCGGGCGACGTTCGATCGAGCCATCGGCGCGGGGGATTTCGTGAACCGGCCACTCGTGGTAAGGCTTCAGCAGGACGACGGTCTCGATCATGCCGATCGGCGCGGGATCGAGGGCGGTTTCGGCACGGCCCATTTTGCCCATGACGCTGGCGACTTCCGGCACCGACTCGATGAGCCGATTCTGGATCTGCATGACACGTTGCGTTTCGCCGAGCCCGCCGGAGGCGGGAAGGGACGGCATGAAGAGGAGGCTGCCTTCGTCGAGCGGCGGCAGGAAGCTGGAACCAACGCCGGGGAAGGCGCGCGTCATGGCCTGGTCGATACGCGTGTGGGTGAAGTCGCCGCCCGCGGCGTCGAAGAGTTTTCGAAGAGGCCAGCTCACAGTCTGCCAGCCGGCACCGAGGAGAAATCCGGCGAGTGCCATCGTCGCAATGGTGGCGGTGAACGCGACCTTATGGCGTTGGATCCGCGCATACGCCCACTCGTAAGCGACGTGGATCGCGCGACTCATCGGGTTTTCCTCGTAGTTGACGAGGCGTTCGCGACCGATGCGCCAGATGGCGGATCCGACCAGCGCGGCGAAAAGGGGCGCAAACAGCCAGCCGGGGATGGTCAGCGCCCATCGACCATGCTCCATCGGCAGCGACCAACCGTCGCGAATGAACCAGCCGAAGCCCGCGCCGGCGGCGATGCCCACGAGCGCGAAGAGGACGGGCTTTCGAATGTGCCAAGGCGGAAGGAGGAACCGGCACAGCACCGGGACCAAGAGCGTGCCGAAGAGCACGGCGCCGCTGATCGCGAGCGATTTGGTGAGAGCGAGCGGTTCGAACAAGCGACCGGCTTGATCGGTGAGAGCGAAGATTGGAAGGAAGCCGATGACGGTGGTGGCGGCCGACGTGAGCAGGGGGCGGGCGACTTCGCGGGCGGCGCGGATGACGGTATCCGTAATTTCAGGACTGAACGGCGACGTCGGCATCGGGCGGCCCTCGCGTCGGCATTTCTCCTGCAGGTCGACGAGATGCTGCGTGATGTTCTCCGTCATGATGATCCCGAAATCGACCATCACGCCGATGGCGATCGCGATGCCGGCGAGGCTCATGATGTTCGCGCCAACCCCCAACACGTGCATGACGAAGAACGTGAAAACCATCCCGAGCGGGAGACTGATCGCGACGGCGAGACTCGCGCGGACGTGCAAGAGAAACAGGACGACGACGAACACGGTCGTGATCACGGCTTCCTTGAGCGTGTCGGTGACGGTGTCGGTCGTTTCACGAATGAGCTGCGAACGATCGTAGAACGAGACGACGCTCAACTCCTCGCGTGCGAGCGTCGGTTTGAGGTCAACCAAGCGCTGCTTCACGGTGTTGATCACGGTCTTCGGATCTTCGCCGACGCGCATGCCGATGATGGCGCCGACGTGTTCCTGATAGCCATCGGCGAGGAGTCCCTGCCGGAATTGTCCGCCGAGTTGAACGTTCGCGATATCGCCGAGCTTGAGGCCGGCGCCTTTCGAAGCGTCGCCGCGGACGACGATGCTTTCGACGTCCTCGACAGAGCGGACGAAGCCGATGCCGCGGATCATCGTTTCGATGCCCGACTGTTCGATGCTCATCGCGCCGACATCGCGTCCGGCCTGCTGGACGGCCATCATGAGCATGTCGAGCGTGAGGCCCTGGGCTTCGAGGCGGGTGGGATCGACGTCGATTTGATATTCGCGAACGACACCGCCAGCGGGGGCGACCTCGGAAACACCGGGCACGGCGCGCAAGGCGGGGACGACGATTTGATCGAGGAGGTAGCGTTTCGTTTCGATGTCGCGCGGACCTTGCAGCGTGAACGCATATACTTGGCCCATCGCGGTGGCGTCGGGGCCGAGACGCGGCGTGACACCGGACGGAAGAATCCCCTGAAGTTGCGACAATCGCTCGAGGACGCGCGTCCGGCACTCGTAGAGATCGCGGCTCTCTTCGAAGATGACGTAGATGTAGCTCGCGCCGTAGAGCGACATGCCGCGCACGGTCTCGACGCCGGGAAGACCTTGGAGCTCGCGCGCGAGACGCGACGTGACCTGCTGGTCCATGTCCTGCGGACTTTTGCCCGGCCATTCCGCCCAAACGATGACCTGGTTGTCGCTCAGGTCGGGAATCGCGTCGACCGGCACATGTCGCCAGCTCCACAGGCCGGCGATGCCGAGAGCGAGCGCGACGGAGAGGGTGAGGAAGGAATTGCGGATGACGAAAGAGAGCATCGGTCGGCTGCGTCGGTGGACGGCACGTCAATGCGGGTGTCCGCCGGCCGCGGGAGCGACGGCGCCGGTCGGGAACAGCAGACTCGGCGTGCCGGCGAGTTGAGCCTGACTGTCGATGAGAAACACGCCCTGCGCGGCGACTTCATCGCCGGGCTTCAAGCCGGAGCGGACGATATACACGTCGTTGCCGGATTCGTCCTCGATCCGCGGGCCGAGCGCGAGCGGGGTGAGTTCGAAACGGAGACGGCCGTCGCGTTGACGTTCGGCGACGCGCCAGGCGACGTGGCGAACGCCGGTGGAGAGAACGGCGGTTTTCGGAACGAGCGAGAAGCGGCCCCACGTGTCGGGGTTGTCGGAGTCGGCGACTTCGAGATCGGAATCGAGCGCGACTNGAAAGCGGGCGTTGACCAACCCGCCGGGCAGCAGGCGGCCCTTGGGATCGTTGAGGTGGATNTGCACCTCGCGCGNGCGAAGCTCGAGGTTCAATTCCGGTGCGATCCAGGCGACGGTGGCGTGAACGTCGGGCAGATCGCCGCGATCGTCGGACGCGAGCCGGACGGGCTGATTTTCTCGGACCCAGTGAGCACGGTTTTCCGGCACCTGCACGACCAGCATATAAGCATGCGGATCGACGAGCCGGAGAAGCGGGGCGTCGCCCATCACTTCCTGGCCGACCTGTGGGAGGCGGGCGTTCATCGCGTCGGCGTCGCCCTGGAGCGCGAGAACCACGCGACCGGCGAAAGGACTGGTGATCGCGATGGTGTCACGCGGTGCGTCGCCGTTGAGGATGGCGTCGGCGACGTCGGTGAGGTTCCAACGTTCGAAACGATCGCGGAGCGCCTTGATCGTCGATTGGTCGCCGAGGGCGACGGCGGCGGCGAGTTCGCCCTGGGCGGCGAAGGCCTCGGGGCTGTAGAGATCGACGATGGGATCGCCGACGTCGACCAGCGTGCCGACGTGACGCGCGGCGTTGTGGCGTTTGACGATGCGACCGGCGACACGCGGGATGACGACCTGCAAGGTGCGCTCGTCGTAACGAACGGTGCCGTAGGCGCGGATGATCGGAAGAGCGGGACCTTCGGTGACTTTGGCGAGCTGAAGGTCCATGCGGCGCCGCTGCTCGAGCGTGAGTTCGCCGGCGGTGACCTTCGTCATCTTCATACCGCAGACGGGACAATCGCCGGGCTTGTTGCCGATGAAGTCCATCATCGGGCACGCCCAACGCTCACCGGTCGCAACTTCGGCGCTGTGGTCGTGCGCGTCCGGAACATGGAAAAGCGCGCTTTGCGGAAGAAGCGCGACCACTCCCGCGCCGAAGGGAACATGGAAAAGCGCGCTTTGCGGAAGAAGCGCGACCACTCCCGCGCCGAGCACGAGTCCGGCGGCGGCGAGAACGAGAGGAGGGATGCGCATGGACATTACTTCTGCACGACCTCGTTGCGGAGGTAGTAGGGGCCCCAGCGATCGGGATCGGCCTTGAATTTTGACGGACACATGCGGCAGCCGAAGCCGATGGTCTTGCCCTGGTATTCAGCCGTGGGAAGCGACGGATCCACGTCCATGCCGCAGATCGCGCAGACGGTGTTGACCGGTTGGTCGGACGTCGAAGCCGGTGCCGAAGAATGATGCGTGGCGTGCGGATCGGCGTCGGAGGACGCGGCGTTCGCGGGCGCGAGGGTGTTGGTCACCATGGAGGCGTATTCGCCGCCGCTGGTGGTCGGGTTCGCATGCTGCGCATGCGGTTCGAACATGGCGGAACGTGCGACGAGAGCAATCAAGGCGCCGGCGACGAACGTGCCGAGGAAGAGGAGGACGTTACGGGTCATGGAAGAATCCTAGTTATTGATCGAAAAGTGACTCGCGGGGACGTAGCGCCAGAGCTCGGCGCGCGCGGTGCGGACGGCGGTGTCGGCGCGGATGACCTGGAGTTCGGTGTCGGTCGCTTTTTCGAGGATTTCGACCGTTTGCAGCACGGTGGAATCGCCCATGGCACCACCGAGTCCGACGCCGGCGGAGCGGACCATGGAGTCGTATTCGGCGTTGAGCCGGGCGAGCGTATCCGCGCTCAACTTACGCGCGGTGGCGGCGAGGCGCTCGGCGCGATCGACACGCGTCAAGGCGGCGGAGATGCGGAAGCGGAGAGCGGTGGCGTCGGTCTGGGCGGCGGCGCGCTCGGCTTCGGCGGCACGGGATTCGGCGCGGGCGTAACGGCGGCTGCGGAAAGGGATGTCGGTCATGAACGCGAGACCGAGGGAGTTTTCGTCGCCCATGGGGCGACGCTCCTGTTCGAAACGAACACCGACGGCGGTCATCGGGCGGGCGGAGGCCTGGGCCATCTTCACCATCGCATCCGCCTCGGCGGTGCGGGCGGCGGCGAGCTGGAGTGCGGCGGCGTCCTCGGGAGCGATTTCGTCAACGAGGGGGGCGGCGAAGTTCGGCAGGGGGGCGTCGGGGGCGAGTCCGAGACGAGCGCGGGCTTCGGCGAGGGCGTCGGCGCTCATGCGGCGCTCCTCCTCGATCATCAATTGCATGTCGGCGATGCGCGTCTGGACGGTGAGACGATCGGCGATGCGTCCGCTGCCGGAAGCGATGCGGGATTCGACGCTGCGAAGAACGGCGTCGAGGCGGGCGATTTGCGTCTCCAAAAGTTGGATGCGGGCGGAGGCGCCGGCGGCCTCGGCGATGGCCATCGCGACATCGGCGGCCATTTCGCCGGCCATCAGGGCGTAATCGGCTTCCGCCATGGCGACGACCGCACGGGCGCGATCGCGATCGGCGGCGCGTTCGCCGCGTTTGGGGAGGGGCTGGCGGATATTGACCTCCCACATCGTGGCGCGCTCGTCCATCGGGCCGACCATGCGCGAACCCATGCCCTCGAGTTCGAGGTCGGCGAGTTTGCCGGAGGCTTCGATGCGTTCGCGGGCGGCGAGGGTGCGCCGGGCGGCGGCGGTCAGCGCGGGAGCGGAAGTGACGGTCTGGAGGAACTCGGCGTAAGCAGTGGAAGCGTCGGCCGGTTGTGCATCACTCCAGAGCGGGACAACTGCGAGCAACGTGACGATCGAGCAGCGGGCGAGGCGCATCGGGGGGAAGACGGCGGCGGATGGCGATTCCGCGAAGCGAGGTGAACGCGCTGGTTATTTTCCGGAAGGCTTCGCCTTGGTGGCGTCGATTTTCGCAAGGTGCGCGGCGGGATCGTGCAAGAAATCCTCCGAACAGCCTTGGCAGCAGAAGATCACGAGACGGTCCGGCTGGCCGGCGACGCGGTAGATGAATTCGGGGGACTCGCCCATGCTGCCGAGTTCCTCGTCGGAAACGACACAGGTTTTCAACGGATAGCCGGCACGTTCCTTGGCGGCCCAGGCAGCTTCTTTTTCGGTGATCTTGACCAGTTGTCCCCGCGCGTTGGAAGCGTCACCTTGGGCGGCGGGGGAGCGATGATCATTCTGGGCGAGGGCAGGCGCGCCGAGGAGCAGAGCGCCGAAGGCGAGAAGGGAAACGAGAGAGGAGACCGAGTTCATGAGGAGTGTTCATGGGCTATAAACTCGGGCGGGCGAAAACCCTCGGGATTTTTTGAGGATTTTTTGGGCGGCAGGCGGATGGGGCGGCGTGCGCAATCCCTGGGACTAGTGAAAGTCGTGAGAGGCTTGGGTGGGGAGGGCGGGCTCGGTGAGGGGCTCGATGGTTTCGGCTTTCACGTGGACGACGTTCGACACGTTTTGCACGGGGCCGCTGATGCGGAGCGAAGGCTCTTGTGTAATGATTAAACGGAGACGTTCGAAAAGGGCGGGTTCGACGATGGCGTTGGCGATGCCGGTTTCGTCTTCGAGGCTGATGAAGACGACGCCGGAGGCGGTGCCGGGGCGTTGACGGCAGATGACGGAGCCGGCGATGACGACGCGCCGGCCGGTTTTGATTTCGCGGAGATCGATCGCGCGGGTGACGTCGGGGAGATGATCGCGCAGGAGCGCCATGGGATGGCGGCCGGCGGTGACGCCGGTGCCGCGGAAATCGGCGTTGATTCGCTCGGTGAGCGTCATGGGCGCGAGCGGGGCGCTGTCGCGTTCGTGGTCGGCGAAATGTTTGAAGAGCGATTCGTCGTCGGCCCAGGCGGCTTCGACGTGCCACATCGCGGCGCGGCGATGTGTGCTGAAGACGTTGAGAGCGCCGACGGCGGCGAGGGTGCGGCGTTCGGCGGCGGAGAAATGCGTGCGACGGAGAAAATCGTCCATCGAGGCGAAAGGGGCGTTGTTGCGCTGCTCGAGCAGGAGCGTGACGTTCGCTTCGCGCAAGCCCTTCACGTAACGCAGGCCGAGGCGGATGGTGTTGGAGTCGACGACGGTGCAGGACCAATCGGAGTGCTGCACGCAGATCGGGAGGACTTTGAGATTTCGGCCTTCGCGGCGTGCGTCCTGGAGCAGCGTGGCGGGCGAGTAGAAGCCCATGGGCTGGTTGTTGAGGAGACTGGCGTAGAACTCGGCGGGGCGGTGGATCTTCAGCCACGTGCTGGCGTAGGCGATAATCGCGAAACCGATGGCGTGCGATTCGGGGAAGCCGTAGGCGGCGAAGGATTTTGCGGAGGTGACGACGCGCTCGACGACGGTTTCGTTGCGGCCGGCTTTGCGGAGGGCGACAGCGAGTTTCTCGAGCTCGACATTGAGGCGGCGTGGATCCTTGAAGCCCATCGCGCGGCGGAGCTGTTCGGCTTCGCCGCCGGAGAAATTCGCGAGTTTGATCGAGAGTTCGAGCATCTGCTCCTGAAAGAGGATGACGCCCTGCGTCCGATCGAGAATGGGGCGGACGATGTCTTCGACGCTCGGATCGATGAAGTCGGGTTTTTCGTCGCCATTGCGGCGGCGGATGAGCGGGTGAACGAGATGGCCGGTGATGGGACCCGGACGGACGATCGCGACCTGCATGGCGAGGTCGTAAAGGTTCTTCGGTTTAAAGCGCGGGAGCGTGGCCATCTGCGCGCGGCTCTCGATTTGGAAAACACCCACGGTGTCGGCGGCGCGGATTTTTTCGTAGGTGAGCGGATCGTCCTCGGGGATGTCGTTCATCGTGGGCGGTCCGTCGGGGCGTTTCGCGCAGAGCTCGATCGCGTCCTGCATGACGGCCATCATGCCGAGGCCGAGGAAATCGATTTTCACGATGCCGAGATTTTCGCAGTCGTCTTTATCCCACTGGCAGACGCTGCGATCGGGCATGGTGGCGGGTTCGAGAGGGACGACTTTGTCGAGCTGGCCCTGGCAAATGACCATGCCGCCGGAGTGCTGACCAAGGTGGCGCGGGAGGGCGGATCCGCGGATGTAGTGTTGAAGGCGGACCATGGTTTCGGCGCGCGGGTGATCGCGAGCGATACCGGCCATGGCGAGCTGCTGCTGGAGTTGGAGGGTTTGGGGGAAATCGCCGTTGGCGTAGAGGCTGGAAAAACGGTCAAGGGCGTCGTCGCCGAAGCCGAGGACCTTGCCGACCTCGCGCACGCTGTTGCGACCGCGGTAGGAAATGACATTGGCGGTCATGGCGGCGCCGCGGCGACCGTAACGCTCATAAACCTTTTGAATGACGCGTTCGCGGCGTTCGCCGCTGGGGAAGTCGAGATCGATGTCGGGCCAGGAAGGCCGTCCGTCTTTGCCGACGCGGCTGTCGTTGAGGAAGCGATCGAAAAGCAGCCGGTGCTTGACGGGGTTTACGGCGGTGATGCCGAGCACGTAGCAAACGGCGCTATTGGCGGCGCTGCCGCGGCCCTGAACGAGGATTTTTTCCTCTTCGCGGGCCCAGCGGCAGATGTCCCAAACGATAAGAAAATAACCGGAGAATTTCAGGCGCGCGATGAGTTCGAGCTCCTTGTTGAGCTGCTGCTCGAGGGAAGCGGGAAGCGAGGGGAATTTTTGGCGGGCGCAGGCGAACGTTTGCGCGCGCAGGAAAGAGTCCATCGTTTCGCCCGGCGGAACGGGAAAGGTCGGGAATTCGTAGCCGAGATCTTCGAGGGTGAAGGCGAGGCGCTGGTCGAGACGGACGGAGTTGGCGACGGCTTCGGGGAGGTCGCGGAAGAGTTCGGCGATCTCGGCGGCGGATTTCAGATGACGCTGCGAGTTGAGATCGAGCAGGCGGCCGGCGGCGTCGAGGGTGGTGTGATGTCGCAGGCAAGTGAACACATCGGCGACGATGCGGTGGGCGGGAATGGCGTAGTTGACGCCGCCGGTGGCGAGGAGCGGGAGTTTTTGCGCGGCGGCGAGATCGTGGAGAAAGGCGATCTCGCGATCTTCGCCGCGGAGGCGATGGCGCTGGAGTTCGACGAAGAGGCGAGCCTTGGCCGGATCGGAGGCGCGGCCGAAGATGGCGGTGAGTTTTTCGAGCGCGGAGGCGGCCGCGGTCGGGCCGTGCCTGCGCCAGGCGCGGCGCACGGGGCCTTCTTCGTCGCCAGTGAGGGCGACGAGGCCTTCGTTGAAGCGAGCGAGTTCCTCCCAAGTGGCGAAACAGGGGCGTTTGCGATCGCGAGGATCGGGAGCGTGAGGGTTTTGAAAAAGAGCGGGAGTCCTCTCGTTCACCTGGCGGGGAACGAGTTTGGCCTCGGTGATGAGCTGGCAGAGGTTTTGGTAGCCGGTGCGGGAGGTGGCGAGGAGAGGAACGACGGTGCCGTCTTCCATCGTGAGCTCGGCGCCGACACGCGGGCGGACGGCGAATTTGTTTTCCTGGGCGCTACCGTAGAAACGGGGAGCGCCATAAACACCGTCGCGGTCGAGGAGGGCGACGGAGGGGAGCTCGTGTTTCATCGCGGCGGCCACGAGATCTTCGGGCAGGGATGCGCCGCGAAGAAAACTGAAGGCGCTGCGGGCGTGGAGTTCGGCGTAGCCGTTCACGGCCGACTCCTCCTTCGGACGATGAAAGGGAAGGCGGGGTCAGTCATATTCACCCTCGAGAAAGTAGGCGTTGTTGGTGTGGAGGAGGCGGAAGAGGCCGCCGGTGGAGAGGGCGATGTCCCACTCGGTGCGGGACCAGGCGCGATCGCGTTGCCACCATTCGCCGCTGCTGGGAAAGGCGGGGCCGCGGAAGGAGATTTCGCCGCTGATGTATTCGGTCCAAAGATACGAAGGGCGGCCGTCGGTGAATTCGAGGCGGGCGGGCCGCGGGGGACGAAAGCGACGCAGCGGGAGGCCGAACGGTGGGTGAATCGGCGGATCGGCGGCGGGAGGGATGACGGGGCGGGGCGGAACGAGTTGGGCGGAGTCGGGGCGGTGGGTGTCCGGGAGTCGGGGCGTGCCGATGCGATCGGCGCCGACGAGGGCGGAAACGCGTGCGAGCGTTTCGGCGAAGCCGTGGGGGTCGCGGAGGCCGGTGTCGAAGAGGCCTTGCTGGCGGACGAGGGGACGTGCGGGCGTGAGACGAAGTTCGACGGCGCAAATCGAGGCGTCGGTGTGGAGCGATTCGAGGTGTGTGTGGAGCGTGCGGAAGAGGATGTCGACGTCGGCGGTCGGCTCGGGCAGGCGGAAGCCGCGGGTGTGCTGGGTTTCGTCCTCGAGTCGCAGGGTGAGATGAATCTCGGCGGCGACGTGCTGGCTGGCGCGGAGTTCGAGCGTGAGACGATCGAGGAAGCGGCGAAGGAGAAAGAGGAGCGGGTCGAGCGTTTCGATTTCGTGCTCGAGCTCCATCGCGGCGACGAAGGTTTGCGCGGGCGCGAGGGTGTGCAGCGGACGCGGGGAGCCGCCGGAGGCGCGTTGGTAAAAAGCGAGACCTTCGGCGCCGAAGCGGCGGACGATTTCGTCGCGGGGAAGGGCGGTCAGGTCACCGAGGGTGCGAAGTCCCCAGGAATTGAATACATCGGCGAGTTCGGGCGAAGGATCGGCGGCGGAGAGGGGGAGCGGGGCGAGGAAGGATGCGGGGTCGGTGACAAGAAGGAGGTTTGGAGTCGTGTTCGAGGAGGAGAGCGATCGATCACGAGCACGATTACGATCATGAGCACGGGCGTCGGATACCGCGGGGAAAAAAGAAGAAAGAGAAAGATGGCGGGCGGCGTAGAGGGCGAGGAGCGGGGTCGGGGCGATGCCGGCGGTGGCGGGGAGGCCGAGGTGCGTGAGTTCGGCGATCGCTCGGGAGGCGGCGGATTCGCGTTGGTCGGAGGGAAGCGCTGAGACGTCGGCGGTGCAGATGCCGGGAGCGGTGTCTTCGACGGTGGGAGAAAGCGAAAAGCCGGCGGCGAGCAGGGCGGCGCGGGCGTCGGCTTCGGCGGGGGGGTGCGGGGTGCGGATGATGAGCGCGGGGCAGCGGGCGATGGCTTGCGGAGCGGTCATGCCGGGTTCGACGCCGGCGGCGCGAGCGAGGGTGTTGAGCGAGAGGACGACGGATTTTTTGCTCGAGGTGGCGAAGAGCGCGGCGGGTTTGGATGCGGCGTCGGGCTCTAGCCGAAGGACGGCGTGAAGCGGAAAATCGGCGATGTGGAGGACGGCGAACATCTTGGACTAACCACGAAGGGACACGAATTCTTCACACGAAGGCGGCTCGGACGAATCAACCTGTGGCGGTTTGGAGACGCTGGCGTTGGAGCGTGGCGGGAAGGTTTTCGATGAGCGCCGCACGCTCGTGTTCGAAGGCGGAGGGGGCGTGGGACGTGGCGAGCGTGAAACGCACCTGGGCGCTGGGGACGGACGGGCGCGGGGTTTCGACGACGAGCGCGAGATCGGTGGGTTCGACGGCGCGTTGGAGGCGATACCATTGCGGGCCGGGGATACGCCGGAGGTCGGCAGCGGGCGAATCGCGGAGATCGAGCAGGAGGAGGGAGAAATTGGCGTCGCGCGCGAGGAGATCGGTGGCTTGCAAGGCGGTGGCGGTGTCGCGACAGCGAATCCACACAAGGTGCGTGAGGAGGTCGTCGGGGTAGGAGGCCGGATCGAAGGAATCGGTGCCGTCGATCAGGGCCACGCGTTGGCGTTCGCGGCGGGCGACGGCGAGGAGTTGTCCGAAAAGCAGGTGTCCGCCGCAACTGGGCGTGGCGCAGACGATTTCGGTGATGGCGCTGAGGGTAAGACCGCCAGTCGCTTCATCGATGGCGGCGATGCCAGTGGGCAACAGGCGTCCGGTCGTGCGATGCACGGTCGGAAAACGCTCGGCGAGGAGATGCCGGAGCGTGGCGAGTTTCTCGGTCGCGGCTGCCATGGGTGGTGTTCAATTGTTCAAGTGAACACATATGGGGGCGGAGGCAATCCGGCAGACGTGGGGGCTTCAAAAGGGCTTTCGACGGAGAGACTTGGGGAAAGGGAAATTCAGGCCGCGGTTTTTGGCCACGGATGAACACCGATGGACACGGATTCCGACGGGGAGATGCGGCGCGGCTGGTTATTCGAGCGTCGAGGTGATGACGAAGGTTTCGCCGGGGGAGGTGGGGCGGGTGATGATGCGGTCGCGGTAACGGATGCGGCATTCGCCGCCGAGCGTGGAGCGGATTTCGGCGCGTTCGAGTCGGCCGTCGCGCCAAGAGAGGTGGACGATCTCGAAGCCGCCGCGGGCGCGCAGGCCGCGAACGGTGCCGGTGGGCCAGGCGGCGGGAAGCGCGGGAAGGAGTTGGATTTCGCCGCCGTGCGATTGGAGGAGCATTTCGGCGATGCCGGCGGTGCCGCCGAAGTTGCCGTCGATTTGGAACGGCGGGTGGGCGTCGAAGAGATTTGGATACGTGCGCTCGGGGCGGAGGAGAAGTTTTAGGATGCCGTAGGCACGCTCGGCGTCGTGCAAGCGGGCCCAGAGATTGAGACGCCAGCCGATCGCCCAGCCGGTGGCGTCGTCGCCGCGGAGTTCGAGCGAACGACGGGCGGCGGCGGCGAGTTTGGGGGTTTTTAGAATATCGATCTGATCGCTGGGATAGAGCGCGTAGAGATGGGAGACGTGGCGGTGATCGGGTTCCGGCGCGGTGGCGTCCCAATCCTCGAGCCATTCCTGAAGCTGGCCTTGGGCGCCGATTTGATCGGGCGGCAAACGACGACGCGCGGCGGCGAGGCGGTCGCGGAAGTCGGCGTCGATATTGAGAATTTCAGAGGCCTCGATGCAGGCGGCGAAGAGGTCGCGGAGGACTTGCGAATCCATCGCAGGGCCTTGGGCGATCGAGATATCGCCGCGGTGGGCGTTTTCGGGAGAAATCGAAGGGCTGGTGACGAGCCAGCCGTGCATGGGTTCGGCAACGAGGGTGTCGAGGAAGAACGTGGCCGCGCCCTTCATCAGCGGATACGCACGGGCGAGGAATTCGCGGTCGCCGGAGAAGCGGTAGTGCTCCCAGAGATGATAACACAGCCAAGCGCCGCCGGTGGGCCAGAGGCCCCAGCGAGCGCCGTCGATCGGCGCGGCGGCACGCCAGATGTCGGTGTTGTGGTGAGCGACCCAACCGGACGCGCCGTAGTGGTCGCGGGCGATCTTGGCGCCGGTTTCGCTCAGCTCTTGGATCATCGTGAAGAGAGGCTCGGCACATTCGGCCAGATTTGTGATCTCGGCCGGCCAGTAATTCATCTCCGCGTTGATGTTGATGGTGTATTTGGAGCCCCAGGGCGGGGTGAGGCTGTCGTTCCAAATGCCTTGAAGGTTGGCGGGCTGGGTGCCGGGGCGGGAACTGCTGATGAGCAGGTAGCGTCCGTATTGGAAATACAAGGACGCGAGGGCCGGATCGTGGGTGTCGGCGAAACGGCGCACGCGTTCGTCGGTCGGCAGATCGGCGGCGTCGGTCCGTCCGAGATCGAGGGAGACGCGGCGGAACAGCCGCTGATGCTCCTGCGTGTGGGCGGCGAGGAGTTCGTCGTAGGTTTTCGCGGCGGCGGCGCGGAGCGTGGCGTCGTTGAGAGCGGCGGGATCGCCGCTGACGTCGTTGTAGCGGCGGAAACTGGTGGCGGCGGCGATGAGAATGACCGCGGAGCGGGCGCCGCGAACGTGAAGCTGCTGGCCGTCGGCGTGCAGCGAACCGCCTTCGAGAGAGACTTTCACTTTGGCTTCGAACGTAAGGGCGCCCGCGATGTTTTCGGCGGCGCCGTTGCGGCCTTCGAGGATGAGCATGTCATCGCCTTCGGTGCGGCTGCGGGAGTGCTGAGGACTTTGAGCGCCGAGGACGAAATTGAGCTGGGCGGGTTGATTGGGGCGGTTCGGGCGATCCGCGGCGAGACGAACGACGATGACCTGGTCGACGGGGCTCGCGAAGACCTCGCGGGTGTAGCGGACGGCCCAGGCGCCGCCGCCGCTGGTGTATTGGGTTTTCGCGACGGCGGTATCGAGGTTCAGCTCGCGGCGATAGTTGTGGACGACATCGCCGCCGGAAAACGTGAGCATGATGTCGCCAAGCGTCTGATACGGCAATTGGCTCAGCGGGCGGGCCATGAGTTTTTGTTGGGCGAGATTTTGCGCGGCCTCATAGTCGCCGTCGGCGAGGAGCTGGCGGACCTGCGGAAGAGCGTCGCGTGCTTCGGGGTTGGCGGGATCGTAGGGGCCGCCGGCCCACAGCGTGTCTTCGTTGAGCTGCAGGCGCTCTTGGTGGATGCCGCCGAATACCATTGCGCCGAGACGGCCGTTGCCGACGGGCAGGGCTTCGACCCATTCCGTGGCGGGGCGCGTGTAGTGCAGGGTGAGGTCGGCGGCCGATGCGCCGAAAGCGCTGACGACGAACAAAAGAAAGGAGAGGAAGCGGGGTGGCGACATCATGGCGGGTTGACGCAGGGGAGCGCCGGTGAGAACGGGAAAGGCGGAAGGAGTAGCGCGCGCGATGGCGTGGGCAAATGGAGGCGGGGTTGACCGTCACCCGGCAAACGGAGAAGCGCGGTGAGGGCACCGCGCCTCCATTCGAAGGAAGATTGGGGGAGCTGTTAGTTGGCCAGGAGTTCGGTTTGCGTGGGGCGATTGGGGAGGAGGTTGTCGGGGACAAGGACCTCCTCGGCGGCGGTGGCGGAGGAGAGCTGTCGCAGGTCGTCTGTCGATAGCTGCAGTTCGGCGCCGCGGATGAGTTCCTGGAGTTCGGCGGAGGAACGGACGCCGACGAGTGCGGACGTGACGGTGCGGTTGGCGAGCACCCAGGCGAGGGCGATCTGCGCGAACGAGGCGTCGTGGCGCGCGGCGACGGCGTCGAGTGCGGCGAGGGCGGCGTCGCCGTAACTGTTTTCGAAGCGGCGGTGAAGCCAATGGCGGGCGGACGAGATGAGGTCCGTTTCACGCGTTGGCTTTCGCGTGAGAAAACCACGGGCGAGCGGCGCCGAGGCGATGAAACCGAGCTTGCGCTCTTCGCACAGCGACATGGCCTCCGGTTCGAAACGGGCGCGCTGCATGAGGGAGTAATCGCCCTGCAGCACCTCCATGCGCGGCTGGTTGCGGCGGAATGCGAGCGCGATGCTGTCGACAACGCGCCAAGTCGGGAAATTGGCGGCGCCGATGTAGCGGACGTAGCACTGCCGGACTGCGACGTCGAAGGCCTCGAGTGCACGCTCCAAGGGAAGGAGGCGGTCGTTCCATTCAAAAATGACGAGGTCGAGATAGTCGGTGTTCAGGCGGCGCATCGAGTCGTTCACGCGCTCGGAGACCAACTGCCCGAGGCTCATGCCGGTGGAGCGCGGTGGACGGATGTTTATGCGCGTGCCGAGAACGAGATCGCGGCGCGGAATGCGGCGCGATGTCATCCATCGACCGATCATTTCCTCGCTGGCGCTGGTGGAAATGGTCGGAAGCGTGAGCGCGGGAAGGATCGCGGCGGCCTGGAGAAAGTTTCCGCCGGCGGCGTAGAACGTATCCAGAATGGCGAACGAAGTCGCTTCGTCGGTTCTCCAACCGAAGTTCATCGTGCCCAGAGAGAGCTGGGAAACTTTGAGACCGGTGCGGCCGAGAGTGCGGTGATGAATCATGATCGTAGAGCGAAGGAGGGTGAAACGAGGGCGCGTGGCGTGCGAAACGGCGCGCGGTGAGAGACGTCCCGCGAAGGTCGAGGACGGCGGAAAGAAGGAAGCGGGAAACGGTTTAGCCGAGCGGAGCGGCCGCGTGGGAACGAGCGGTGGCGTCGGCGCGATTTCCGGACTGGGCCAGCGCGAGCGCGCGGCGGCAGAGCATCCGATCGAATTTGGCGATCAGAAGATCGACCGCCTGGGCGGCGTCGTCACTCATGACCGCCGCCGCCAGATCGAAACCGGCGAGATCGATGTGACCTTTGGCGACGAACTCCTGGCGAGAGCCACGGGTTTCGCCGATCACTTCGATTTCGAGTTGGTTGATGGCGGGCTCGAGTTGGAGCAGACGCTCGGCTTTGGCCTGGAAAAGCGACGTCGTCGCGTCGGTGAGCACGCATTGCACACCGCGGAGGACGAGCTTGTCGAGGAGAGGAGAGGAAGAGGGCGAATTCATGGAAATCGTTTGGGGTGGCAGACGACGCGATCGACGCGCGAGCGGGTCGCAGACGGGGCAGCAGAAACGCACACAACCTCTGAGGCGGAGCGGATTATGTCGCGCGAAGGGGGATACCTCGACGACGGAAGAAGCCCGGGGCGGTCGCCGGCCGGCTCAAGCAGCACGAGCCCGGGACGCCTGTGGGCGGAGGGCTCGTCAGCTTGTCCTGCCGGCGGAGGCCGGACAGATGACAACCGCAAAGGCGGAAAATTCGCTTTTTATATAGGCGAAAGGCATGACGACGGCCGGACCAACGGCCGGTTTGTTGTTTCTGTCAAGTTTTATATGGCTTTGCATATTGACAAAAATGAAAACGTGGTCAGCGGTGGCCGCGTGAAATCCCCGCGCATATATTTTTACGCCAGCACTGCGGTCATGCAGGCCCGCTGGGTCGATGCGTTGCGGATCTTCCTTGCCTAAGCAGGCGGCGGACCGAGCGGTCTAGCCGCCTGAAGAGCTGCAGCGGTCGCAATCCGATTGTGAGTTGCGGACGCTGGTAACCGGGACGCGCCTGGCAGGGCAGCGATCCCGTTTGGTCAAGGCGCGCCCGTCGGCGGCCATCACCTTCAACCCCACCCGCAATCGTGCGCCGGTCGTCGGCGCCTGCTTTAGCCATGTCGAACTCCCTGCTCTCTCGTTCCAAACTCATCACCAACGACGCGGTCGAGCTGCTGCGCCGCGACATCCGTCTCCCCGCGGAGGCGCTGCGATACACCCATCCCGGTATACGGGGCTTGTTCGGAGGTGTTTGGCGGACCGGACGAACCTACGCGGTCGAGGGGCTTGGCTGCTGTTTTGGCCCGGAGCTGTTCTTCCTTTTTGGCGCAGACGATCGCGAATCGCAGGAGGCCTTCGAGTGCCCCCGAGAGGAAGTCCGGGCGAGCGAGGCCGATGCGGCGCGTGCAGCGTTCGCGTTTCTGCGGCCGCTGGCCCGGGAGTTTGGCGGCGAGGCGGAGCTGCAGATCGTGGAGCACGCGGGCGACCGTCACATCGTGCAGGCGTTTATCCCGATGAAGCCGGTGCTCGCGCGGTTTCGTCCGCACGAGTGGTTCCAGTATTGGAAAGACAAGGATGCCGAGTTCCGCCAGCGAGGCCGCACGAAACGCGCGGCCCCGGCAAAAGTGGAGCGCGCCGCGTAACGGGCAGGCGGGGCCCCAAAACACGCCCCTGCCTCGAAATATAAAAACATAACCCCCGTAAAATCATGAACTATACTCCTATCTATATCACTCCAGACGACCATGCGAAGCTGCGGCTGCTCGTGACGACCGCTTTATATTCGAATGCCAGCGAGGCGTTGAAGAAACTCGGCGAAGAACTCGATCGGGCCTTTGTGCTCGAACCCGAGGCGATTCCGCCGGGCGTCGTTGCGATGGAATCGCATGTGGAATTCGAGGACCTCGATGGCGGCGAGATCGAAGCGTATACGATCTCATTCCCGGAACGGGCCAACTTCGAAGAGAAGCGCATTTCCGTGCTGGCTCCCATCGGCACCGCGCTCATCGGCTGTCGCGTGGGCGATGAAGTGAGCTGGTCGACGCCGGGCGGCGTCCGTCGCCTGAAAGTGAGGTCCGTTACTTCTCCGGTCGAAGCGGATGCGGCCGTTTCGGTCCTGTCGTCCGACAGCGGTTTCGTGGCCCGATAGCGCCGAGCACCTGAATCATGAACAAACGAAAACTCGGACGAACGAATCTGCATGTTTCCGAACTGTGCTTCAACGCGGCGAAGCTGGGCTGGGCCGCGGACGAAGAAGGATCGATGTCGCTGCTCGACGCCTACCGTGAGGCCGGTGGCGGCTGCGTGCAGAGCCTCGGACGCTGCTGGAGCAATGACATCGGTGACGCGGCAGATGCGCGGTCCGAGGAGATTGTGGGACGCTGGCTGAAGTCTCGCGCGATGCCGCGAGACCAAGTTGTGATCGCGACGCGGCTTCCGCTCCGGAGACCGACTGCGGGCGGGAGCATTTCGTTCGTGAACATGATTCGGGAAAGCTGCGAGGCGTCGCTGCGGCGGCTGCGGAGCGGGCATATCGATCTGGCGGTGATCGAGTGGGACGAGTGCCTCATTCCGGTGGGCGACGTGCTCGAAGCGATCGACATGTTGTTTCGGGCGGGGCTGGTGCGCTACGCGGTGGCGAGCGGTTTTCCCTCGTGGCGGATCGTGGACTCGCTGCACCGATCGAGTCTGCGGAACCAGTGCCGCTTCGAAGCCGTGCAGGCGGACTTCTCGCTGTTGAAAAGAACGCGGGAAGAGACCGAAACGTTGGCGCTGTGTCGCGAACATCGGCTTGGGTTCATCGCCAGTTCACCGCTCGCGGGTGGATACCTTGGGAAGACGAGCTTGCTTGGCGGCGCGGAGTCCGATCGCGGCGATCATTGGCTGAGTGAACGATTCGGGAACAGCGTGGCGGAGCGCGTGCGGGCGACGGTGGCGGAGATTGCGGAGCGTCAGTCGGCATCACAGGCGCAGGTGGCGCTGGCATGGGTGCTCCGTTATCCAGAAGTGGCCTCGGTGCTCATCGCGCCAACCAGCCAAAGTGAACTGCACGATCTGGTGGAGGCGCGAAATTGCGTGCTGACCGAAGCGGATCTCGCGTCCTTGGCTAATGTGTCGATCGCGGAGGACGACACCTTGCAATTGCGACATGCGTAAGCGAAGCGGATGCGACGCATGGGGCGTTGCCGCGGCTTACGCGGGATTGTTGCGAGCGGTCTGCCCCTCTTAAGCGGCGACCTGCAGCGCGTTCGCCGCTCGCGATGAGTTTCGCATCGCGGAGGCGAAGAGCGGCATGTCGCCGGACCTCTTTCAAATCATGGCGCATCAGGCGTTTCTCGCCGGGTCCGCAGATGACCGTGCGTTCGCCAAGGCGAAGACGTGCGGATCGGTCCTTCAACTTCGGGGCATGAAACACCCCTCATCTTCAAATATGAATTCAACGACAAAATCTGTTCTCAGTAAGAATAACCTCCGCCGTCTGCAGGGCTGGGCGAGTGCGGTTTACCCGGGCGACTGGCAAGATCGCTGCGCGGTGGTGATCGAATATCTGTCGCAGCAGGCGGAGGAGACCTGCAACGACCTTATCCGACGCGGTTGGCCGGACGTGTTTGCGGCCGCCGAACGTGATTGGCCGGAGGCGTTTGCCGGCTGGAACAAGGAAGAGAACTAGCTCCGATGAATGGGGTCCCGCTCGAGAAGGGCGGGACCTTTTCTTTAAGCAAAACGCTCACGCGTTCCGCTACGAAAGCGCTTGGCCGGAGGCGGGGTCGAAGAGGTGGGCGCGGGTGAGATCGAAGCGGACCTGGACGCGATCGTTGGCGTGGAAGTTTCTGTCTGGGCGAACGCGAGCGATGAAGGACGTCGCGCCCGTCGAGAGATGAAGGTAGGTTTCGGAGCCCATCGGTTCGGAGACTTCGATGAGCGCTTCGGCGGTGGGCGCGGAAGCTTCGGTGGAGGAAATCGTGTCGTGGATGTTTTCCGGGCGGATGCCGAAGATCACTTCGCGATCGATGTGCGAGGCGGCGATGCGCGCGAGGGCGTCGTTCAGCGGGAGCGTGAGCGGCGTGGCGGTGGAGTTGGTTTCAAAGAAGGTGAGAACGCCGCCGCTGCGGCGGAGCGTGCCGCGGAAGAAGTTCATCGGGGGCGATCCGATGAAGCCGGCGACGAAGAGATTGGCGGGATGGTTGTAGAGCGTGAGCGGTTGGGCGACCTGCATGATCTTGCCCTCGTTCATCACGCAGATGCGGTCGCCCATGGTCATGGCTTCGACCTGGTCGTGCGTGACATAGATCATCGTCGCACCGAGGCGGGCGTGGAGTTTGGAGATTTCGGCGCGCGTGGAGACGCGCATCTTGGCGTCGAGGTTGGAGAGCGGTTCGTCGAAGAGGAAGACCTTGGGTTTGCGAACGATCGCGCGGCCGACGGCGACGCGCTGGCGTTGTCCGCCGGAGAGGGCTTTGGGGCGACGATCGAGATACGGTTCGAGGCCGAGCATGGCGGCGGCTTCGCGGACGCGGGCGTCGATTTCCGCTTTGGGCATTTTCCGCAGCTTCAGGCCGAAGGCCATATTGTCGTAGACGGACATGTGCGGGTAGAGCGCGTAGTTTTGAAAAACCATCGCGATGTCACGGTCTTTGGGGAGGACGTCGTTCACGACGCGGCCATCGATCGAGATGGAGCCGCCGGAGATTTCCTCGAGGCCGGCGATCATGCGGAGCGTGGTGGATTTGCCGCAGCCGGAAGGGCCGACAAAGACCATGAACTCGCGGTCTTCGATGGTGAGGTTGAGACCTTTGACGACGGTGACGCCGGGACCGTTTTTTTCGGGGTAGGTTTTGACGAGGTTTTCGATGACGACTCGAGCCATGACGATGAAGCGAGGATGTTGTGGGTTCAGCGCGTTGGCGAGGGCGGGGTGTCGGAAACGGGCATGCCCATCTTTGCACCGGCGAAAAGATAGGTTGCTTGGGTCACGGTGCGGTTGGCGGCGTCGGTGACCGTGACGCGATAAAGGCCGGGAGGGAGGTTCGTGACGGTCCTGGTCGTGGCGCCGTTGGACCACGCGTAAGTGTAAGGCTCGGTGCCGTTGATAGCGGAGGCGGTGATCGTGCCGTTGTTGGCGTCGGGGGTGGGCGGTTGGACGATGAGGAAGAGCGAGAGCGTGCCGGATTCGGCGTAACCGGAATCGGGGCGCGCGGCTTGCGGGCGGGGAAGGCCCTGAAAATCGGTGCGCACGTAGTTCGGGAGCGGGACGCCGGCGTCGATTCCGCGCGTGGAGGAGTTCAGGAGACGGAAGTCGTAGTGGTCGGGATCGGCGAAGTGGAGGCCGGAAGGGGCACGCTGAAATGTATTTCCTTCCTCGATACCGGTGGGCAGCGGGTGATCGGGGCGGTTGGCGGGTTTGTCGTAACGGATGAAGGCGCGGTCGTCCGCGGGCGCGGCGACGACGAGGTTGTTTTTGAAATGGTTTTCGGTGAACGCGCTCATCGTCCACATCGCGTGGCCGGCGATGTCGATGAACGTGTTGTGGTAAACGTAGTAGGGCGCGCCGGGCTGGGTTTGGCGCTCGGGGAGATCGCCGGGGCGGACGGGATCGGGGCGGTTATCGAGGAAGATGCCGGTGCGTGCGCCGACGATGAGGTTGTTGAAGAGGATGTTGTTTCCGATGCCGAACATCGCGATGCCGGTGGAGCGGCTGTTAAGGATGAGATTGTTGTAGAGCAGTCCGGTGGTGCCGCCGCCGAGCTGCACGCCGACGCCGGTGTCGCCGGATTTGCCCGTGCCGCCTCCGATGCCGGAGTCGACGATGACGTTGTTGAAGATTTCGACATCGACGGGAGCGCCGCCGACCTGGATGCCGTCCCAGAGGCAGCGTTCGACGAGATTGTTGTAGATGCGAAGGCCCTCGATGTTGTGGGCGTAGCCGCCTTCGCGGTGGGGGCAGCGATCGTCGGACCAGAAAGAGAAACCGATGTAGAGGCCCTCGCCGCCGCAGTCGTGAATGTAGTTATCGTGAACGCCGATGTTGCGGTAGACGAGGTTCGGGTGGGACGTTGCGGGGTCGCAGCCGGGGTCCTCCTTGATCATGATGCCGGCGAAGGAGACCTCGCGGATCTCGAGGAAGCTGATTTCGACGTCGGTGCTGACCCCATTGACCTCGATACCGCGTTTGCCGCTGCCGCCGTGCTTGCCGCCGGCGCGGGCGATCTCGATGCCGTAGCGATGGGCAGCGGGATCATTGTCGCCGCGGAGCTGGATGAATCTGCAGTTGTGCAGGAGAATCGCGGTGCGGTGGGGAGCGGCGGGGTTGGCAGGATCGAGATCGCTGATGGAGACGCGGCCGGTGCCGTGGCGGTTGGTGATGACGATGGGACGTTCGGCAGTGCCGGACCAGTTGCGGAATTCGATCGGGTTACGGAGGCCGCCTTCGATGCCGATCACAAAGCTGCGATCGGGAGGGAGTGCGATGCCGGCGCCGTCGACGACGGTGACGTCGCTCGGGTTCGCGGCTTTGGCGACGATCAAATCGTAATGCGTGAACGGTTGCGCGTGAGCGGATGCGGCGGAGAGGAGCGCGAGGGTAGCGGCGCAGAGTTGAAAAAGGAGGGAGAGCGGACGGACGGGGAGGATCATGGCAAACGCGGACGCAGGCGCGGGGCATATCCGAAAATGGGTTGCAGGGATACGCGTCGCGGCCCGGTGCCGACAGGGTCGGATGACGGGGGAAGAGAGGACATGGACGCGCGATTCAAGCGCATGAGCGAGAGGCCGCAAAAAAACGCGCTGACTGCCAGGAGGCGGTCAGCGCGCGAAAAGGCTCTGTGTGCGACAGAGCCGATGTCGGGCGGTTACGGCACGATGTAGCCGACGAAGGCGAATTCGTTGGGGCGATCGTCCGTGGTCGCGCCGACGCTCACCACGAGGTAGCGATGCGGGGGCGTGATCGGGGTCGCGGTGAAGTCGCGGTCCTGAATCCATTGCTGCGATCCGACGTGCGGCACGCTCTGACCGGTATTGAAGTTCATCGTGGCGGCGGTGGTCCCGTCGTTGACGTTATCATTGTCGTCGTCCCACCACATCATCGCGAAGCCCGGATGATTTCCGCCGCTGCTCGGCCGATAACGCGTCCACATCTGCGTGATGCGGAGGTTGGCGTAGTTCGGACCGAAATCGATATACCAGTGCCGATTGGCGTAGGCGGTGGTGGTGGACGCGTGAGGCGAAGCGGCGTCGCCGACGGGCTGGCCGGCGAGTGCATCCCACGTCGGTTGTTCGTTGAAAGCGCCCGTTGCCGCGCAATACGCGCTACCGGTGGCGGTGCCGACCGCCGCCGGGGTGAGAATCGTCAGCGTCGGAGCTCCGACATTGAGCGTGGCGTTCGCGCTGGTGACGGAACCGGAGGCGTTGGTCACGACGACGGAGTAGTTCCCCGAATCGCTGGCTTGAAGCGATGTGAGCTCGAGGATCGGCCGGGTGGCACCGGAAATCGGGTTGCCGTCCTTGCGCCACTGATACGTTGGCGCGGGCGAGCCGGTGACGCCCACGGTGAGGAGAACCGTGGAGTTGAGCGGAACGCTTTGCGACGCAGGCTGCTGCACGATCATCGGAGCGGCGGACGAGCTGCCGTCCTCCATCCAGCCGACGAGGGCGAATTCGTTGGGACGACCTGTCGGCGTGCTGCCGGTGCCGAGCACGAGATAGCGTGCGAGAGGAGTGACGGGTTCGGCGTTGAGGTCGATGTCGCGAATCCAGGTCTGTTCCTCGGTGCCAGTGAAAACGTCGCGGGCGAGTTGGAAGTTCAAGAGAGGTTCGGGGAGGCTGGAGTCATCGACGATGTTGTTGTCGGAGTCCCACCAGCGCGCAGGAAAGCCGGGCATGTCGCCTCGACTGCTGGGACGGTAGCGCGTCCAGGTTTCAGCGATACGGTAGTTCGCGAAGTTGGCGGTGAAATCGATCACCCAATATCGATTCGCGTTGCTGGTGTTGGTGCCGGCATGCGGCGCGGCTTGGACACCGAGCGGAGTTTGCGCGCTGTTGTCCCAGCCGGTGGGCGGTGAATCGAACGCGCCGGCGGCGGAGACGCTTTGCGTCGTGGTCGGGCCGGCGGAGAAACCGCCGAGGATGGTCAGGGACTTGGGCGGCGGGAACGGCGTCGCGGCCACCTGGTGCGATTCCGGACTCGTGCCGTAGAGGTTCGCGGCGTCGATCACGTAGTAGTAAGTGGTGCCGTTGGAGAGACCGGTGTGGGTGAAGCTCGTTTCGGTGAAGACGCCGAGGGAGGTGTAGGGACCTCCGCTGGTCGTGGCGTATTTCAGATTGTAGCGATTCGCGCCGGAGACGTCGTTCCATGAAAGGTGGATGCGGCGGTCGACAACACCGGTTACCGTCAGAATAGGAGTCGCGGGAGCGGATCCAATGAAGTAGGTGGCGACGGAAACGGTGCTGTTGGTGAGGCCCGATTTGTAAGCGATGGCTTTCAACGTGCCGGTGCTGCCGACGTTGACGGGGCCGCTGTAAACCGTGCCGTGCGTGGGCGTCGGAGTGCTGCCGTCGACCGTGTAGCGGATCGACGCGCCGGAGGTCGCCGTCGCGAGCGTGATGCTTTGTGCAGTCGAATACGTGCCGGCGGGAGCGGTGAACGTCGGGGCTTCGACTTGCGTGGACGGCGTGACGGAAACCGGCATGCCCATCTCGGCCTCGGCGAAGAGATAGGTCGCTTTTTTCACGACCCTGCTCGCGGCGTCGGTGACCGTGACGCTGTAGAGGCCGGGGGTGAGATTGGTGATCGTGGCGGACGTCGCGCTGTTGGACCAGGCGTAGGTATAAGGCGCGGTGCCGTTGATGGCGGATGCGGTGATCATGCCGTCGTTGCCGGCGCTGGTGGGCGGGCTGACGACAAGGAAGACGGAAAGCGTGCCGGATTCGGAATAGCCGGCGTCGTAGGCGGAGCCCTGCGGACGCGGGATGCCCTCGAAGTCGGTGGTCACGTAGTTGGAAAGTGATACACCATCGTCGACGCCGTTGGTCGAGGAGTTGAGGAGGCGGAAGTCGTAGTTGGCGGGATCGGCAAAGGAGAGGCCGGTGGTGTCGCGTTGAAAGACGTTGCCGGCTTCCTCACCGGTCGGGAACGGATGGTCCTCGTTGGGGCGGTTATACCAGATGAAGCGGTGCTCCTCTTCGGGTTCGGGAACGACAGCGATGTTGTTTTTGAAATGGTTGTCGGTTTCCACGCTCATGGTGTGCAGCACGTGGCCGGCGATGTTCATGAACGTATTGTTGTAGATGTAATACGGCGTGCCGGGTTGGGTTTGGCGTTCCGGCGGATGATCCTCGGGAACGGGCGACGGGCGATTGTCGATGAACATGCCGCCGCCGGCGCCGTAGATGAGGTTGTTGTAGACGATATTGTGGCCGATGCCGAAGAGGGCGATGCCGTTGCCGCGGCAGTTGATGATGAGATTGCTGTGGAGCAGGCCGGTGGTGCCTCCGCCGATTTGGACGCCGACGCCAGTGTTGCCGCCGGCGGGAGTGCCGCCGAAGCCGGAGTCGATGATGACGTTGTTGTAGATCTCGACGTCGCTGGTGGCCGCGCCGACCTGGATGCCGTCCCATTTGCAGCGCTCGACGAGGTTGTTGTAGATGCGAAGACCTTCGATGTTGTGGGCGAATCCGCCGACGTCCTCAGGGCAGCGATCGTCGGTCCAGAAGGAGAAGCCGATGTAGAGGCCTTCGGCGCCGCAATCGTGGACGTAGTTGTCGTGGATACTGATGTTGCGGTAGACGAGATCCGGGTGGGAACTCTCGGCGCTGCAACCGGGATCTCGTTTCACCATGATGCCGGCGAAACCGACCTCGCGAATTTCGAGGAAGCTGATTTCGACATCGCTGCTGGTGCCGGTGACTTCGACACCGCGGACGCCACCGCCGCCGACGGAACCGCCCGCGCGCGCGACCTCGATCCCGTAGCGGAAGGCCGGATTATTGTCGCCGCGCAACTGGATGAACTTGCAGTTGGAGAGATAGATCGCGGTGCGACGCGTGGCGTTGGGATCGTTCGGAACGAGATCGCTGATGGACGCGCGCTCGGAGGAATTGTGGACGTTGGTGATGACGATCGGAAAATCGGAAGTGCCGGTCCAGTTGTTGAAGCGGATGGGATTGCGCGTGCCGCCCTCGATGCCGATGACGAAGCTGCGATTGGAAGGGAGCGTGATACCCGCGCCGTCGACGACGGTGATGGCGTTGGGCGTGGAAGATTTGGGAATGATCAGATCGTAGCCGGTGAAATGTTGAGCGTGGAGGCCGACGGCGGGACAGAGCGCTGCGGCGTAAGCGCAGCCTCGGAGGATCCAGGCGGGTAGACGCGGGGTCAGTTTCATTGTTTCTCAGTTAGCCGCGGGCGAAAACGTATCCGAAAAATGGGGTGATCGGATCCACGCTGCGCGCGGCGCTGGATGGTCGCGCCGGCGGGGAGAAAAGGACACTCAACTGCGATTCAAGCGCATGAGCCGGCGGACGAGGACACGCGCGGCGTCTCAGGCGCGTGGATACAAAAAACGCCAGCAGCTACGGGAGCTGTTGGCGCGGAGGTTTTTGAGGCGGGGGGGCGCAAGGCCCCTTCCTCCGTGGACGGACTAGAGCTCCTGAGGACGCGCGGGGGCGTCGATGTGGAGGACTTTGTAGCCGCCGATGGATTTGAAGTAGAGCAGGAGCGCGAGGTAGATCGCGGCCATGATCGCGGGGACGAAGGCGTCGGCGCGGAGCGTGCGGCGGTCGCCGGCGATGCTGGCTTCGTGCACGGTGCGTTCGACGGGCGTGAGGGCGTCGTAGGCGGTCGACGGATCGGCGTCGACGCGGTCGGCTTCGGCGCGAGCGGCGGCGAGTTTTTCCGAGACGGCGCCGAACTTGCGTCCGTCGAGACCGGTGGCCTCCGAGAAGAAGAGGAATTTCGACGGCGTCGGGGATTGGTATTCGGCGTAGATCGCGGGATCGGCTTTCGCGAGTTCCTCGCCGGCGAAGCGATCCTTGGCGTAGCCGAGGCCGGGGCCGCCGATCACACCGGCGGACATCATGCCGATGCCGCCCATGATGGAGATCGCGAGCGCGCCGGTGCGTGGGAAACGGTCGGAGGCGACGGCGAGCATGGTGGGCCAGAAGAAGGTCTTGCCGACGGCGTAGACGCTGAGCGCGAGGAGGGCCATGCCGAAGGAGTTGATGTGGCTCGTGAGCGTGAGGCCGATGCAGGCGAGGATCGCGCAGACGAGCAGGAGGCCGACGGGGGAGAGCTTCAGGTTGCGCTCGATCCAGTGGGCGGAGAAGCGAAGCGCGAACATCAGCGCGGAGGTCCAGATGAAGAGCCACTTGCCCTGCTCGGAACTGAAGAGATTGCCGGTGATGTTTTGAATCCAGCTATCCGTGCCGAGTTCGACCGCGCCGACGAGCAGGTGCGTGAAGAAAAGGATGAAGAGCAGGAAGGAGCCGATCGAGAAACGCGTGATCACGCCGACGGCGACGAGGAGCACGCCGGCGATGATGTATCCGGTGTTTTGCGACAGGCCGAGCGCGTTGGCGAAGAAGAGCGAGAGGAGATAGCAGACGACGAGCGAACCGAGGAGACCGACATCCTTGAACATGTCGGCGAGGCCGATGCCTTTTTCGGAAGCCTCGGATTTCGGCGCCTTTTGGCCGAGGAACATCAGACCGTAGACGACAGTGGGGATGAGGAATAGACTGAGCTGGATTTTCCAACCGAGGTGAAAGCGGTCGTCGAGAATCCAGCCGAGCGCGGAACCGAGCACGAGGCCGGCGGGCCAGGCGGCGTGGAGGATGTTGAGGTAGTGCGTGCGGTTGTGCGGGAAGATCGTCGCAACGAGCGGATTGGCGACGGCCTCGAGCGTGCCGTTGGCGACACCGAAGAGGAAGGTGCCCCAGTAGAGCATCGCGTAGGCGTTTTCGGCGCCGGCGCTGAGCGTGACGATCGCGGAGAGGATGTGCAGGACGAAGGCGGCGACGACGAGTTTGCCGTAGCCGATCTTGTCGGCGACGAGGCCGCCGATGATGACTCCGAAGCAGAAACCGGACAGGCCGGTGCCGCCGATGGCGCCGAGCTGGCCGGCGTTGAAGCCGTATTCGGCGCCCCAGTTGTCGAGGATGCCGCCGCGGATGGCGAAGCCGACGGCGGTGGCGAGGATGGCGGCGAAGCCGGCCCAGAGGAGGCGTTTGGCGTTGGGAACGGTGCCTTGGTCGGGAGCGTGGGATGCGGTCATGGGGTAGGAAATGGAGTTGTAGGGCCAACGAGCGGAGCCATTCGCTCACGCTCGTAGCCACGAGACAGTGAAGTTGAAGGTTACAGGGTGAAGGCGGGGAGTTTCACGATCTTGCCGCCGGCGAGGGCGGATTCGTGGGCGCAGAGGCCGACGCAGGTCCAGTTGGCGGATTTTTTCGCGTTCGGGTAAGGATCGCGATCCTCGATCAACGCGGAGATGAACTCGTGCGCAAGGTGCGGATGCGAGCCGCCGTGGCCGGCGCCCTGGACGAAGCTGAGGTGGGTTTTCTTGCCGAGGTCGTAGACGCCTTTCGTCGTGAAAGGACGGATACCTTTCGGGAGGCGGTTGGCGTAGTCGGGCACCTTGATCTTTTTGGGAATCTTGTGCTCGGGGAGCTTCGCGGTGTGGAGGACGTGCGGCTCGTTTTCGATGAGCGTCCACTCGAAGGACTTTTTGGAGCCGTAGACGTCGATCGATTCGCGATACTGGCGCGCGGTGTCGAAGAGCGAACGGATGATGCGCGCGGAGAGGTCGGAATCGCGAAATTTGATGTGCGCGGTTTCGACGGCGAAGGGGGAGCCGTAGTGTTTGACGAGCTCGGGGCGGATCGTGCCGGAGCCGAAGCAGGAAACGTATTCGGCGGTGGCGTCGGTGAGCGCGAGCATGGGGCCGACGCAGTGCGTGGCATACCACATGGGCGGGAGGCCGGGCCAGTAGTTGGGCCAGCCGTCCATGTCCTGCTGGTGGCTCGCCTGAAGAAACTGGATCTTACCCAGTTCGCCGCGGTCGTAGAGGTCTTTGATGAAAAGGTATTCCCGCGCGTAGACGACGGTTTCCATCATCATGTATTTGAGGCCGGTCTTGCGGGTGAGATCGACGATGCGTTTGCAGTCTTCGACCGACGTGGCCATCGGCACGGTGCAGGCGACGTGTTTGCCGGCCTTGAGCGCCTTGATCGTTTGCTCGGCGTGATCCGGAATCGGCGTGTTGATGTGAACGGCCTCGATCTCGGGATCGCGGAGGAGTTCGTCGTAGTCGGTGTAACCCTTCGCGATGCCGAAGGCCTTCTGGAGAGAGGCGAGTTTCTTCGGGTCGCGCTGGCAGACGGCGACGAGCCGCGCATTGGGGTGCGCTTGATAGATGGGGATGAACTCGGCACCGAAGCCGAGACCGATGATCGCGATGTTTATTTTCTTGGCCATGGGAAAGGGTTACCGGGAAAGCGGCACTTGGGTGGGGCTGCGCAAGTAGGCGATGAGGTCGGCGACCTCGTCTTCGCTCAGTCCCTGCAACAGGCCGGGCGGCATGAGAGACATCTCGAGCTGCGTGACGGTCTTCACCTGGTCGCGCGGGAGCGTGGTGGACTCGACTTGATTCACGAGCGTGAGGCTCGCGGCGTTCTGACGCTGGAGGATGCCGGCGGCGGTGCGGCCGTCGTGGGTCTCGACGGTGGCCAGGAGGTAGTCTTTTCCGATGACGGCGTTGGGATCGATGATGTTGACGAGGAGGTAGTCGAGATCGGCGCGGTTGGAACCGGTGAGCTCGGGGCCGATGGCTTTGCCGGAATCGAAAAGCTCGTGGCAGAGCGCGCAGGTTTGCTCGAACTTGGCGCGACCGCGCGAGGGATTGGCGGCGGCGAGTTTTTCGGGGGTGAGGATTTTCTTCCAACGCGCGATCTCCTGCGCGGTTTCCCCGGGGGATTCGCGCACGACGCCGAAGAGATCGGCGGCGGCTTCGGAGATCGCGGGGTCGTTGAGGAGCGCGAGCTGGCGGAGCACGGTGGCGTCGACGTCGGACTTTGCGATGGTGCCGGCGCGAACCGCTTCGATCAGCGTTTGCGCGTAGGCGGGGCGCGCGGCGAGGACGGACAGTGCGGCGCGTTTTTCTTCGTCGTTGAACGTTGAATACACCTCCAGGATGGCCGGCGGGGTGCTCGCGACGTCGTAGGCGGCGAGACCGCGGAGCGCGGGAAGGCGAAGGCCGGGCTCGGGGAGGATTTTCTGGTAAACGGGCGTGAGTTGAAAATTGCGATGATCGAGGAGGACCTGCAGGGCGGCGAGGCGGGCGGGGATCGGCGCGAACTGATCCATCACGACGGCCATTTTTCGCCAGACGATGTTCTTGTCGCCGAGGCGCGCGGCGAGGGCGTCGGCCTTGGCCACAATCTGCGGATCTTCGCTCGCGCTCAGTTTGGCGAACACGCCGCCCCAGGCGGGAGGCGGGGTGAGGTCCGTGCGGCCCTCGGTGGCGGCCATGATGCTGTCGAGAATCTCGTGTTGGTAGCCGATGTCGGTCGTGTCAGCCAACGCACCGAGCAGGCCGTCGAGCGAACCGGCGCCCTTCGGATCGGCGTGCGCAGCGTCCTCGGAAAGCGTGGCGTGGCGGCGGGTGACCCAGCCGCGAATCGGCGTAAGCGGCGTCTTGCCGCCCAAGGCGAGGGCGCGCGCGGGATCGGCGGGGACGAGCGGTTCGAGGGCGAACCAGTAAAGGAGGGGAAGATTGTGATCGGAGGCGTCTTCGCCGTGAGCGAGCAGGGCCTCGACGATGTCCCAGCGTTTGGCGGGCGCGATGCGTTGCGCGGCGGAAGCGAGAAAGCGGCGAACGACGGGCGAGGGATCGTTGCGCGCGAGATCGGCGAAGGCGGCGAGGANCGCGGCGGAGGGAGATTTGTCTTCGCACGTGAGTTGAATGGTCCAGCCGCGAACGTGCGCCTCGGGGTGTTTCAGAAGTTCGAGGGCGATCGATTCGTTGAGGCCGCGAACGGCGTGCAGCGCCCAAAGCGAGCGAAGCTGGCGGGTGACGTCGGTTTGAGCGCGGAGTTGTTTGACGAGCGCCTCGGCGACGGCGGGATTGGGGCCGCGTTCCTGGAGCATGAGACGCGCACGGCGGACCCACCAATCGTTGGCGTGAAGCTGAAGCTCGACGAGTTCCTCGCTGGAATATTTCGCGAGATCGACGCGCACGGGTTTCGTATCGCCGTAGGAGATTTTGTAGATGCGGCCGTTGGTGCGGTCGTGCGGGCGCTGTTGGTGGCAGGCACGGGCGTCATACCAATCGCTGTTGAAAAGCGAGCCGTCGGGGCCGACCTCGAGACGCAGGCCGCGGAACCAACCATCGTTGGCCTTCATGAAATCGGGCGCGTGGCGGCCGATGTAGCCGGAGCCGGACGGCTCGAGGAGGTCGCGATTGATGCGACTGCCCATGATGTTGTGCGTGAAGAGCGAGCCGCGGTATTCGGCGGGAAAGCTGTCGCCGAGGTAGATGACGGTGCCGGCGTGGGCGTGGCCACCGCCGGCGGCGTCGGTGCCGCCCTTGCCGAGGCGCGAATCAACCCAATTTTGTCCGCGATCGTAGTGGAAGTGATCGGCGATGGTTTTGATGTCGTCGTAAACGTGCGGGTTGGCATGCGGGCCGGCCTGCCGCTGGTAGCTTCCGCCCTGGATGACGTGATAAAGGTGCGGGATGACGCAGGCGGTGACGAAGGCGTCGCCGACGTCGTTGAAGTCGAGCCCCCACTGATTGCTCATGCCCTCGGCGAAGACTTCGAAGATTTTTTTCGTGGGATGATAGCGCCAGATGCAGGCGTTGAGGCGGATGCGGTTGGCATCGCCGGAACCGGGACGGCCGACGTTGGACTGGGTGAACACGCCCTGGTTGCCGTAGAGCCACCCGTCGGGACCCCAGATCAAGCTGTTGAGGGTTTCGTGGGTGTCGTCGTGGCCCCAACCGTCGAGGACGACTTCGGGCGGGCCGTCGGGGACGTCGTCGCGATTCTTGTCGGGAATGAAGAGCAGATACGGGGCACTGCCGACCCAGACGCCGCCCATGCCGACGGCGATGCCGCTGGCGAAGTTGAGTTGGTCGTAGAAGACCTTGGAGGTGTCGAAGCGGCCGTCGCCGTCGGTGTCTTCGAAAACGAGCACGCGATCGCGGCCGTAGGGCGACCAGTCGGGGTAGGAGTAGTTTTCGACGACCCAGAGACGCCCGCGCTCGTCGATCGTGAACGCGATGGGCTGGTGGACGTCGGGTTCGCCGGCGAAGAGCGTGGCGCGAAAGCCGGGCGGGAGCGTCATGGCCTTCGCGGCTTCCTCGGGCGCGAGGCCGGTGCCGGCGGCGATGGGGAACCCTTCCTGCGCGAGGAGCGACGTGGCGAGCGCGGCGGTGGCGATGGTGAGCGCGGTGAGGTGCTGAAGCGGTGATCGAAGGATCATTCGGAAAATGGAGCGGAGATTGACCACTAAGAGCGTCGAGGACGCAACGAGAGTGAGGTGAACGGGGGAGGTTCTCTGCGGCCTTTGCGTTCTTTGCGATTGAAGGAGGTGTTGGGACTAGGGGCGTTCGGTGAGGAACATGAGGAGTTCGACGACCTGCTTTTCGGTGAGCGTCTGCAGGAGGCCGGCGGGCATGAGCGATTGCTCGAGGACTTCGCGCTGCTTCACCTGCGATTTCGGAACATTGACGGTTTCGGTCGCGGTGCGGACGACGAGGGCGGTTTCGGATTCGCGCTCGATCATGCCGGAGACGACGCTGCCGTCGGCCTTCGTGATGACGTTGAGCTGGAAGTCGGTGCCGACGACGGCGTTGGGGTCGACGATGTTTTCGATGAAGTAGTCGACGCCGTTGCGCCACGAACCGGTGAGGTCGGGGCCGAGATTGCCGCCCTGGCCTTCGAACTTGTGGCAGGTGGCGCAGAGCTGCTGATAGGTTTCGCGGCCGAGGCGAGTGTTGTAGATCCAGCGCGGAGCGCCGGCGAAGGCCTTACGGTAGCGCTCCATCTCGGCCTTGATTTCGGCGGGCGACTCGGCGACGCGGCCCCAGAGCCGGTCGAGCAGCGTATCGACGGACTGGTTACGCAGGCTGCGCAACTGGCGAACGTGGAGCGCGGTCATGTGCTTGCGATCGAACGTGCCGGCGCTGATCGCATCGAGGAGCGCGAGGCCGAGACGCGGATGGCTCGTGAGCGTGGCGAGCGCGGCGGCGCGATCGGCATCGTTGAGCGAATCGAAATGGCGGAGGATCCCGGCGGCGGCTGGCGGGGCGTCGGAACCGGCGAGGAGGGGAATCACGGCGCTGCGAAACGCGTCCTCGTCGAGCAGGCGAATGTAAACGGGAATGGCGGCGGGATCGCGGCTGCGTTTGAGGAGCGCGAGGGCGTTTTGGCGATCGGCAAGCGGAGCGCGGGTGTCGGCGAGGACGGCGCGGGTGCGCGCGAGCACCTGTTCATCGCCGAAGAGCACGGCGAGTTGGAGCGCGGCGGCGCGTTCGGGCGAGTCGTCCGATGGCGAAAGGAAGCGCCGGGCGAGTTCGGACCAACGCGGCGGCATGGCCAGATTGGTTTCGCTTTGGAGCGCGAACGCCATCAATCGCACGCCGCGGGCGGCGACATCGGGCGAGGCGGCGGCGAGATGCGCGACGAGCTGTTCGCGGCCGGCGGCGTTTTGCGCGGCGAACCAGCGGATGGAGTCGGCGAGCGAAGGCAGCGGCGTGCGCGCGGCGATGTCGAGACCGCGCGCGGGATCGGCGGCCATGAGCGGCGCGATGCCGAACCAGATCATGCGCGGGAGAAAACGGTCCTGGGCGTCGTCGGCGTGCTGCGCGAGCGCGGCGGCGATGGACCAGCGGTCGGCGTCGGCGAGCGCGGGCAGGGCGGAGGCGAGCGCGAGGCGGACGGTGGGCGAAGGGTCTTTTTGCGCGAGTTCGACAAGCGTCGCGATTGGAAGCGCGGGCGCGAGACGCCGCTCGGTCGCGAAGTAGACGCCCCAGGAGCGAACGATGTCGTTGGCGTGCTGCAGCAGCGCGGCGAGTTGGGTGCGATCGAGCGCGTTGACGACGTGAAGCGTGAACAGCGCGCGCAGCGTCTGGGACATTTCCGGCGATTCGGCGGCGAGGCGGCGGAGCGTGGCGATCGCTTCGGGCGCGAGCGGTTTGGAGGCGGCGCGTTCCTGGAGGAGGCGGCGCGCGGTGCGGACATACCACTCGTTCTTGTGCGTGTGGAGCGCGGCGAGTTCGGCGTCGGATTTTTCGGCGAGGTCGACCTTCACCGGCTTCCACGACTCGGCCCACGCCATGCGGTAGAGGCGGCCGTTGGTGCGTTCCCAGACGTCGTCGCGCGGCGAATGGCAGTGCTGGTGGTCGCACCAGTCGATGATGTAGACGGCGCCGTCGGGACCGTATTGGAGATCGACGCCCATGAACGTGCGATCGGGGGCAAACAGCAGATCGAAGCCGGCGTGGAAGGTTTCGTATCCAGAACCCTGACGCGCGTTGTGCTGCTGGTTCAGTTGATGCCCGTGGAGATTGAGCGTAAAAAGATGATCGCGATAGATGTCGGGCCAGTTGTCGCCGAGGTAGATCATCGTGCCGACGTGCGAGTGGCCGCCGTAGACGGCGGTCGTGCCGGGTTTGCCGGCGCCGCCTTCGCCGCTGTCGTAGCGCGCGGAGGAGGGAAGATAATTTTTCAACGTCGGCGCGAAGTCGGGACCGCGGTTCGAGACGAACGGCGCGTAGTCGGAATTGGCCTGGTTCCAGTAGTGGCCGTTGCGGATGACGTGCGTGGTGCCGCCGCCCCCGTGAAAGCTGCGGCAGTGCGTCATGAAGAGATGACCGGCTTCGTTGAAATCGAGTCCCCATTGATTGCTGCCGCCGTGGGCGAAAATTTCGAACTCGTGACGGAGCGGATGGTAACGCCAGACGCCGGCGCGGAGGCGGAGGCGCTCGCTGTCGGGCGTGCCGGGTTTGCCGATGTTGGACGTGGTGAACACGCCCTGCACGCCATAGAGCCAGCCATCGACGCCCCAGGTGAAACTGTTGAGGGTTTCGTGCGTGTCTTGATAGCCCCAGCCGTCGAGAAGGACCTGCGCGGGGGCGTCGGGCCGGTCGTCGCGATCGCGATCGGGAATGAAGAGCAGCTCGGGCGCGGCGCCGACCCAGACGCCGCCGAAACCGACCTCGAGGCCGCTGACGAGGTTGAGGCCCTCGATGAACACCTTGCGGGTTTCGAAGGAGCCGTCGCCGTCGGCGTCTTCGAAAATGAGAATGCGATCCTTGCCTTCGCCGGCGGGTTGCTTGGTGGGGTAGCTATAGGCTTCGGCGACCCAGAGGCGTCCGCGTTCGTCGATGGCGAAGGCGATCGGTTGATGGATGTCGGGCTCGGCGGCGATGAGCTCGGCTTGGAAGCCGTGCATGACCTTCATGTCGCGCACGACTTTTTGGGCGTCGACATTGGGGATCGCGGTGGGGGCCGCGGGATTGGGCTGCAGGTGCCAGAGCACGGCGCTTTCCTGCTGGCGGAACGCGTCGGGATTGGCGGCGAAGTCGGGCTCGCGATCGTGGAAAACGAAATCGTCGAAATCGATGTGACCGAAGAGACCTTCGGTGGCCTGGTCGACGAGGCGGATGAAGACCTTGCGCCCGACGGAGCTGCTGAAATCGATGACCTCGCGGCGGAGCAGGTCGGTGCCGCGGCCGGAGGAGGAGTGGATGATGGCGTTGGTCGCCGCATCCACGATTTCGATACGCGTCTGGTTGATGTCGTCGCCTCCGCCGACGAGGTAGCTGGCCCAGCGGTGGGTGACTTCGAAGGTGGGAGACGTGAGACGGCCGGTGCCGGCGGGGCCGGGACGTTTGCCGGGCCCGATCCAAAAATCGCCGATCGGATCGCTGGGCACTTCGCCTTTGCGGCGCGGCGTGGACGGCTCGTAGTAGCGAATCGGCTGGCCGGTCCAGGCGTCGCCCTCGGCGGTCCAGCCATCGAGATTGCCCGTTTCGAAACCGAAGTTCAGCGGCTGGCCGTTGGCGTCGACGGGCGAAATCGAAGCGACGGGCTTGTCGTCGGCGGCTTCGGGCAAGGGCGGAGGAGGAAGCGCGGTGCGGCCGAGGTGGGCGACGCGAATGTTGCGGAATTGGACCTTGGCGGGGCCCTTGCCGCTGTGGAGTTGGAACGCGAGCAGGCCGGAGAATTCGGCTTCGCCGGTCTGGTGATCGTCGAGGACGGAAACGAGCGTGCCGTTGATCCAGACTTCGACGTGCGAGGCCTTGGCGGTGATGCGGTAGGTGTTCCAGTCACCGGGCTTCGCGAGGGATTTGAAGCTGGCGGCGGGCGCGAACTCGTCGACCCAGCGACGTCCGTCGGGTGCGATGGCGACGCGCGTGCCGCGTTCGACGATCAACGCGCGGCCGTGTTCGTCGTAGATGCGGCCGAGCCAGACGGCGCCGTCATCGAGATCGGCCTGATAACCGACGGCGTGGCCGTCGGGCTGGCGTTGCGAGCGGAATTGGATGCCGGAATTGGCGGAAGGATCGCCGGCGATGCGGAACTCGAGCTCGAGGATGAAATCGTGGAGCTCGCCGTCCCAGTAGAGAAATTCGTTGTTGGGGAGTCGTTCGCCCGCGCGGATTTCACCGGTGATCGCACCGTCCTCGACGCGCCACGATTGGGAATTCCCCTGCCAACCGGAAAGCGTTTGACCGTCGAAGATCGGCTGGAGCGAAGGAGGATCGGCGCGGAGGGGGACAGCGAGGGCGAGGGTGAGGAGAGCGAAAAGGGGACGAGCGATCATGGACGGGCCGAAGAGAAAGAAGGTTGAGAAAGGAAAACGAAGGTGCCGCGCTTGTTGACGGTGATGACATCGGGGCGACCGTCGGAGTTGATGTCCTGCGCGACGATCTGCGTGCCGAGACCGGAGTCGTCGTCGATCAGAGCGGGCTCGAAGGAGACGTCGCCCGTGGCGGAGCGGCGGAGGAGAAAGGCGTAGACGACGGCGGCGGCGTTGGGTTCGGGATCCTTGGTCGGGCCGTGCGCCCACCAACGCTTGCCCGTCAGAATGTCGGGCAGGTGGTCGCCATCCATGTCGACGATCGCGACGGCGTGGAGTTGGGAGAATTGAACGCCGGCGATTTTTTCGTCGGTTTTCGAGAGGATCGGGTGTTCCCGGAATTCGGTCGCGCCGGTGTCGGAGCGGAGTTGTTCGAACCAACTCAGGCCGTAACCGTGGGCGTTGAGCGAGGTGACGACGTCGGGAAGGGAGTCGCCATTGATATCCAAAACGTGGATATGTGCGCCGTGGCCGAAGGCGGCGGGATGGTGTTTCCAGAGTGGATCGCCCTCGAGCGAGGCCGGTTGTTCGAACCAGCCGTCGGGCGCGAGGAGATCGACGCGGCCGTCGGCGTTGACGTCGCCGAAACCCAGGCCGTGCGTGAACTTGCCCCAGCCACGGGGCGCGCTGACGGGGTGAAAGGTCCAGGGCATGGTCGGATCGTCGGCGTTAGGCGTGGCGTATCCGATGCGGCCATTACTCATGCAGATGAGCACGGGCGGACGGCCGTCGAGGAGCGGACCGAAGGTGGGGGACTCGTTGTCGACCGGGGCGTAGGCAAAGTGGCGTTTCCATGCGCCGCCGGACGCGCCGGGATTTTCGAGCCAGAAGGCGTCTTGGCCTGGAAAGCCGATCGCGAAGATATCGGGCCAGTCGTCGCCGTTGAGGTCGTGGACCCAAGCGGAAAAGTTGTCGGAGTAGCCGAGCGGATCGAAAGGCTTGGGCGGGTAGAGTTCGTGACGCGCGGTGAAGTCGGGACCGGCATACCAGAAGGGACCGGCGATGGCGTCGACGTGACCGTCGCGGTTGAGATCGCCGAACGTGCCGCCCTCGGCGAGAAACTCGGAGTTCAACTGGAGCTTGCGAAAGGAGAGCGCGGTGCGCGAGTCGGCGGACGATGTCGGCGTCGACGCGGCGGCGAAAACGGGCGAGGCGGCGATCGCGGCGATGAGGGCGACGATGAAAGACGCGGAGATTCGGGGCATGGGGCGCGAGGAGACAGAAGCTAACACAGGACGGTCCGAAGTCCCATGAGAGTTGACGCAATAATTCTGAGATTTTTCACCGAACGCCATCGGGACGATTGCGACGGGAAACAGAGGGAAACGGCGCGATGCCCCGGCATGAGTTGATTTTTTGCGAAGGCGCCGGCATACGGGCCGGGTGAGTTCAGCCAGCCCCCGTCGCAGAACGCCCCGCCGCCGTCAGGTGGCGTTGTTGATCGAGACGTCGAACGCGTATGGACGCGGCTTGTTGCAAGGCGTGATCCATTACGTGCGGGAGCACCAAGCATGGTCGTTTCACTTGATGGAACAGGGCCGCGGCGACGATCCGCCGGCGTGGTTGAAGGGATGGAAAGGCGACGGGATTCTGGCGCGAATCGAGACGCCGAAGATCGCGCAAGCGGTGACGCGGGCGGGAGTTCCGTGCGTGGATTTGAGCGCGGCGCGCCTGCTGCCCGCGCTGCCGTGGGTGGAAACCCACGATGCGGAGATCGCGGCGGTGGCGGCGGGGCATCTGCTCGAACGCGGGTTCAAGCATTTCGCGTTTTGCGGCGACTCGCGGTTCAATTGGTCGTTGTGGCGGGAGCATCATTTTTCCAAGCGCGTGCGCGAGGCGGGATACGATTGCCGAATCTATTCGGTCAAAGGCGGATCGGGCGATTTGGCGGCGGAGCGGCGGAAGCTGGTGAGCTGGCTGCAGCGGCTGCCGAAGCCGGTGGGGATTCTGGCGTGCTACGACATTCGCGGGCAGCAGGTGCTCGATGCGTGCCGGCAGACGGGGTTTGCGGTGCCGGACGAAGTGGCGGTGCTGGGGGTCGACAACGACGAACTGCTGTGTGAACTCGCGGCGCCGCCGCTGTCGAGTGTGGTGCCCAACACACGACGCGCGGGTTATGAAGCGGCGGCGTTGCTGGATCGAATGATGAGCGGCGAGAAGGTCGGGCCGGAGCCGCACCTGATCCCGCCGCTGGGCGTGGCAGCGCGGCAGTCGACGGACGTGCTGGCGCTCGACGATCGCGAGGTGGTGCGGGCGGTGCAGTTTATCCGGGCGCATGCGTGCGAGGGGATCAACGTGGCAGATGTGTTGAATGCGGTGAAGATGTCGCGCCGCGTGCTGGAACAGAGATTCCGGAAGCTGCTGGGGCGTTCGCCGCACGAGGAGATTTTACACCTGCGGCTTTCGCGGGTGCAGCAGTTGTTATCCGAGACGGATCTGCCGCTCTACGTGATCGCGGAGCGCACGGGGTTCGAACATGTCGAGTATCTGAGCGTGGCGTTCAAGCGGGAGACGGGGATGACGCCGCGGGCGTTTCGGAAAAAGGCGCGGGTGTGAGGGGGAGGAACCACGGAGAAGTTGTGAACCACGAAAGGACACGAATCGAGAGGGAGCGGATTCGTGTGCGTTCGGGTTCATTCGCGGTTTTAAATCAGGTGCTGCCGCGGACGCGACGGCGGAAAGCGCGGGGGGATTGGCCGAAGCGGCGCTTGAAACAGCGCGAGAAGTAGAACTCGTCGCAGAAGTCGAGTTGCGCGGCGATTTCCTTGATGGTGTGGCGGCCCTGGTGGAGGAGCGCGGCGGCGCGATCGATGCGCGAGTCGAGGTGGAAGCGGCCGGGCGCGAAGCCGACAGCCTGGCGGAATTTCTTGCGGAACGATTCGTAGGAGAAGCCGAGTTTTTGGGCGACGTCGGCCGGTTCGAGGCCTTTGACGCCCTCGTGCGTGGCGAGCATTTCACAGGCTTGCGTGAGCCAGTCCTCGGCGGGTGCGGGCATTTCTTCGGGCGCTTCGCCGCCGGCGAGCAGCTCGGTGAGAACGGCGACGAAACGGCTGACGATGACCTGTGGCGGCGTCTTCTCGCGGAGGTGGACGGGCGGAATGATCTGGAAAAAACGGCGGAACCACTGGTCGCTTTCCTGCGTGTGGTGCAACGGGCGGTCGGGTGAGATCATGCCAGTCTTGCGCATGAGATCGAAGGCGGGGCCTTCGCACTCGAACCAGAGCTCGTCCCAATATTCTCCGGGGCGCGTGCAGCACTGGTGCGGACGCGCGGGGAAGAAGATGATGAGGTCGCCTTTTTTCACGGGCGTTTCCGGCGTGGAGGCGTCGGCGTAAAGGCCCGCGCCGTTCATGATGTAAGTGAAGCCGTAGCAGTTGAGCTTGCGGCGCGGATCGGGCGGACGACCGATGCCGAAGCCGCCCTGATTGATGCCGCCGAGGCGAATCGTGCCGATGGGGGATTTTACGGGACGCAGCAGAAGGCGCGTCTTGATCGTGGGATCGGGGCGATGGGACATGGGAAAGGGGCTACCAAGAAACACATGTTTTCTACCAGAGCTCCCATTCTGCAACGACGAAAATACGGCTACAGTGGCGCAACACACCCCCCAAGGAGTTCATGTCTTCCGCAACCCCAGTAACTCAGCGTGATGTCGCCCGCGCGTGCGGCGTGCATCCCAGCACGATTTGTCTGGCGTTGAAAAACTCGCCGTCGATCCCGCTGCCAACGCGGCTGCGGGTGCAGGCGGTGGCGGAGGAGCTGGGTTATCGGCCCAACGTGGCGGCGCGGAATCTGGCGTTGTTGCGCGGGGACAAGCAGGGCGCGGGCAGTCTGCCGATCGCATGGATCAATCAGGAGCCGCAGCGCAATCACTGGCGCGTGGATCCGGAAGCGCAGGTGCTCTTCGAGAGCGCGAAGCGACGCGCGGGCGAACTCGGCTATCATCTCGAGGAGATCTGGACGCGCGAGCCGGGCATGAGCACGGCGCGGCTGGTGCAGATCGTGCGGGCGCGCGGGATCGAGGGAGTGATTTTTCCGGTGCATCGCAGCTTCGAGTTTTCGCTGCTCACGCCGGCGTGGAACGAGTTCGCGCTCGTGGGATTGAACGACCACCGGCTCGGCGAATGGATCGACGTGGTGTGTCCCGATCACTACCGCAACGCGGAGCTGGTCCTTCGGCAGGTGCAGCGGCTCGGGCAGACGCGCGTCGGGCTGGCGATCGGCACGCGGCTGGACGCGGCGAGCAGCGGGTTGTTGCACAGTTGTTTCCTGCGCGCCCAGGCGGACGTGCCGCCGTCGGATCGCGTGCCCGTGTGTTTCCTGCCGGACGACACGGCGGGAAAGAAGGCGGTGTTCGAGGAATGGCTGAACGCGTATGAGCCGTCGGCGGTGATCTGCGGCGAACCGTCGCTGGTGGCGGACGCGCGAGCGGACGGATTCGACGCGTTGTGGCTCGGGCTCGGGTCCTCGGCGGAGCCGTTCGACGGCGGCATCGATCAATCGGCGGGCGAGGTGGCGACGGCGGCGGTCGAGTGCGTGGTCGACAAGATGCGCCGGTTCGAGAAAGGCCTGCGCGAGTCGACGCGGATGCATTTGCTGCGCAGCACGTGGACGGAGCCGCGCGTCGCGCGGGAAGTCGAGACGGTGGTGGCATGAGCGTGCCCGGATTTTGGATACGGGCGACGCTGGGTCGCGGCGTGCCGATCGCGGTGTTGTTCGCCGCGGGCGCGTTGCGGGGGACGGAGGCGTTGCGCGCGAAATTTTCGCCGGAGGAGCGCGTGCTGGAGATCACGGTCGCGGAACGGGGCGGCGGCCCGCGCGAGTTGCGGCTCGAGACGGACGGGTTGAAGAAGATCGAACTCGGCGCGGACGTGGGCGAACCGGGGATTATTTATCTGCCGTTGCCGAAAGGCGTGGCGACGGAGGAGGAGTCGAAGAAGGGGGCGGAGAATGTTTTCTTTTTCAACGAACTGAACGCGGAGGAAAACTGGGAATGGGTCGCGGAGTTCGGGGAGGACGAGCGCGGGACGTGGACGTTGAACGGCCGCTTCTCGGAACGGGCAGGGGCGATCGGGCCGCGGATCGCGATTCCGGTGAGAGCATTGGAGCCGGGCGAGAATTTGCTGCACGTGCGCAGCACGACCTTGCGACCGCCGGCGATGCATTTTCGGCGGACGGTGGCGGCCGGTGAGTCGACCGTGCGGGTGGGCGTGACGAGTCCCGAGTGGGGCGGACGAGTGACGTTGTGGGAGCGAGGGCGCGAAGGTGCGTGGACGCGGATCGGCGAGTCGGTCGTGACGCCGCGTGCGGCGAAACGCGTCCCGGTGCGGGTGAGCGAAACGTGGTGGGAGGATCGCGAGTTCGTCGACGAGGCGGCGCTGGCGGTCGGGCGCAACTTGCTCGCGGCGCAGGTGCGTGAGCCGGGAAGTTTTTTCGCGGGGGGATTTCATCTTGTCTATGATCCGTCGCGTCGTGCGCACCGCATGGCGCATTGGTTATGGTCATGGGGACCGGCGATCGACCTGCTGTTCGCACTCGCGGACGGGGAATCCGCGCGAGCGGCAGGTCTTGCCGGACCGTTCCGCAGCGCGGCGGTCGCGGCGGCGGAGCGGAGTTTGAAATTTGGCATGCTCGACTCGCGGCATCCGGCGTATGGCGTCTCGACCGTGCGTTGGGAGCCGTCGCGGGCGACGCCGAACGGATGGGCGGAGTATCTCTCGACGGCGGACTCGCTGTTTCTCGCGGGCTGGGGTTGGATGTCGGCGTATCGCGCGACGGGGCGACCGGAGTTTTTGGAACGGACGAAATTGCTCGTGGCGGCGGCGGAGCGGCTGATGGGGCAGTATCCCATCGTCCCGCAGGATTGGATCGTGGAACGCGACGGCTGGACGCCGCACACACTGGACGAGTCGGTTTTCGGGATGATCGGTTTCCGGCGGCTCCACGAGGCGACGGGATCGCGCGAGGTCGCGGCGGCGGGGAAGCGTTTCCTCGACAGCCATCTCGAGCACATGGGGCGCGAATCGGGACTGTTGATGCGCGCGTGGATGCGGGAGGAGGACGAGGAACTTTGGGATCCGGACATCAAGGGCCATGCGTGGGTGATCGAGGGTTATCTCGATGCGTATCGAATGTCTGGTGACAGCCGCTATCTGACGCTCGCGGACCAACTCGCGCGGAAGGTGATGGAGTGCCAGGCGGAGGATGGCGGCTGGACCTATCTGTTTACGAAGCCGACAGAGGCTGATCCGATTGACGACAAAGGCACGGCGATCTGGGCCTATCTTTTCTACGACCTGCACAAGAGCACGAAGAACCCCGCTCATCTGGCGGCGGCGCGACGCGCGCTCGGCTGGTGCCTGCGGCATCAGTATCGCGGCGAAGATCCGAATCTCGATGGCGCGATCTTCAACGAGAACAGCATGGCGTATGTGCGCCGGCGGCCGATGACGATTTTGTATTCGACGACATTCTTCGGGCTGGCACTGCTCGAAGAACTGGCTCTGCAGAAGAGAGCAAACTGAACTTTCGTCAGCACTGCGTTCCCCAGGGGCGATGCGGTTTCGTGTCACATATGCGACATGAAAGTGCACGCAGCCGAGAGTCGGCTAAACGTCAAACGGACTTCGACACACCGGGTGAAATGGAGCGAATCGAGATGAGCGGGAAGTGCGGTCGAGAAATGTCCGTGCATTAAGATGTCGCAATTGCGACATCTTAACGGATGGGCGATCGTGCGGCGGGCGAGTAGGGGCGGTTAGATCAGGCGGTTGAGGCGTGTGACTTGGGAATACCAGTGGGCGCTGAGTTTCGGGGTGCGCTTCATGGTCTTGTAGTCGGTGTAGCAGATGCCGAAGCGGCGAGCGTAGCCGTCGACCCACTCGAAATTGTCCATGAACGACCAAAGGAAATAGCCGCGAACGGGAGCGCCGTCCTGGATCGTGCGGTGCAATTCGGTGAGGCACTGCCGGACGTATTCGAGGCGGTGGAGGTCGAGGACTTCGCCGTTCACGGGCGGTTCGTCGTCGTAGCCGGCACCGTTTTCGGTGATGTAGATCGCCTTCGGTTTGTAGAGATGCGTGACGTGCTGAGGACCCCAATACATCGCGCGCGGGAGAAGCTTGAGCCACCAGGAGTTTTCCGGGGCGGGGTAGCCTTTGGGAAAAGGAAGCTGCTCGGGTTTGCCGCGACGTCCGGCGCGGACGAAAACGCCGGTGTAGATGTTGAAGCCGAAGAAATCGGTCGGGAGCGAGATGAGGTCGAAGTCGCCGGACTCAACGCGCGCGCGGTCTTTGCCGTAGAGACGATGGTAGACGGACGAGTATTCGCCACGAAAGATCGGGTCGATCGAGCGACAGTTGAGTTCGACGAATTTCTCGCGCGCGGCGGCGATGTCGTCGCGCGTTTCGGTGAAAGGAACGGCGATCGTGGAGTCGTCGGTGATGCCGACCTGGGAACCGCGGCGGCCGTGTTCGCGCACGGCGCGAACGCCATGGCCGTGGGAGAGGAGCGCGTGGTGGTAGGTTTGGTTGATGACCTGGGTGGACTCGACCACACCCGGCGGACGAATCGTGTCGCCGTAGGCGAGCACGGTGAAGCAGCGCATTTCGTTGAGCGTGATCCAGTGTTTCACGCGGTCGCCGTAGGCTTTGACGATGGTGTCGGCGTAGACGCCGAACGCGTCGGCCGTTTCGCGGGAACGCCAGCCGCCGATGTCCTCGAGGGCCTGCGGGAGATCCCAGTGAAACATCGTGACGTAAGGCTGGATACCTTCGGCGAGCATCGCGTCGATGAGGCGGTCGTAGAAGGCGACGCCCTTCGGGTTCACGGCGCCGCGGCCGTCGGGGAAGACGCGCGGCCAGGCGAGGGAGAGCCGGTAGTTTTTGACGCCGAGCTTCCGCATGAGCGCGAAGTCCTGTTTGTAGCGATGGTAGTGATCGCAAGCGACGTCGAGGGTGTCGCCATTGGCGATCTTTCCGGGAATGCGCGCGAAGCGATCCCAGACGGATTCGCCTTTGCCGTCCGTGAAGGCGGCGCCCTCGATTTGGGGAGCGGCGGCGGCGACGCCCCAGGTGAAGTTCCGCGGAAACTTGTAGGCCATGGTGCAGAGATGACGGATTCGGGACCGAAAACAAAGCGCGGCGCGGTTCAACCGGTTGACGTGATCGGAACGCCCGGGGCGGGCGAGTCGGGGCGAAAAACCCCTCCCACAGCTCGAGTTCCTCCCGGAGTTCCGACGGTTGGCGACCTAGTTGGCCCGGGCGGCGGGGCGGACGCCGGGGCCGGGCGAGCCGTCGCCGAGATCACGAATCATCGCCTCGGCGTGCTGCTGCAGGCGGGCGACCACATCGGGATGTCGGGCGGCGACGTCGGTTTGTTCGGCGATGTCGGTATCCAAATTGTAGAGACGCGGCGCGAGCGAGAAGGCGTCGGCGGGAAAATGTTCGTCGCCGAGATTCTCGATCTGCGGCCCGAGCGCGAGTTTCCACGGACCGGAGCGGACCGCTTCAAGCCGGTGAACGTTGTAGAGAAAGTAGGCTTCGTGCGGCGACGTCTCGGATTGGCCGAGGAGAAGCGGTGAGAGATCGCGTCCGTCGATTTTGGGGCGGGTGGGAACGGGACCGCCAGCGAGGGAGACGAAGGTGGGAAGAAAATCGATGTTGCCGGCGACGGCGTCGCGCACGGCGTTGGCGGGGACGTGGCCGGGCCACCAAGCGATCAGCGGCACGCGCACGCCGCCCTCCCAGGTGGAACCCTTGCCGCCCCGGAGCGGTTCCGCCGTTCCGGCCTCGGAGCCATAGGGAAGCCACGGGCCGTTGTCGCTCGTGAAAATCACGAGGGTGTCGTCGGCGAGCTTTTGCTCGCGCAGCGCGTCGAGGACACGGCCCACGCTCCAATCGACCTCCTCGACCCAATCGGCGTAGAGGCCGTGGGGCGACCGGCCGCGAAAACGTTTTCCCGGATGCAACGGAATGTGCGTGGCGGTGTGGGCGAAATAGAGAAAGAAGGGGCGGTCGCGGCGGGCGGAGATGAAGCGCACGGCTTCGTCGGTGAAACGCTCGATCGGCGTGTCGCGGTCGTCGCCTTCGAGAACCTCGACGACTTCATCGTCGCGCATGAGCGGCAGCTTGATACGGCGGTCGTAAGGCAGACCGAAGTAGTGATCGAAACCGTGACGAGTAGGCAGGTGGGGCGGCTCGTGACCGAGGTGCCATTTGCCGATGGCCATCGTGATGTAGCCCCGGTCGCGCAGATATTCGGGCACGGTGCGTTCGTCGGGATGCAAACCGTGGCGGTCGTCGGGCAGCACGACGAAAGGAATGGAAACGCGCTGGGCGTAGGCGCCGGTGAGGATCTGGGCGCGCGACGGCGAGCAAACCGGCGCGGCGTAGAAGCTGGTGAGCTTCATGCCTTCGCGGGCCATGCGATCGAGGGCGGGCGTGCGGTGGTTCGTCGAGCCGAACGGGCCGATGTCGGCGTAGCCCATGTCGTCGGTGACGATCAGGACGATGTTGGGCGGGCGCGAAGGCGGCGGGGACGCCGGGACGGCGGAGACGAAGGCGAGGGCAACGAACGCGGCCGCGAGTATCCGAAGTCTCATGACGGGAACGCGGGCCGTGGGGACGCGCTATTCGCGCGACGTGGGCAGGAGCACTTCGAGCATGGCGATGCCGGGCGATTCCATGGTGAAGCGCGCGGTGCCGTTTTCGATCGCGACGGAGGACGACGAAGGGGCGAGGGTGTTGCCGGCGGCGAGTTCGCGGGTTTGCTCGCGCGACAGATACGCGGGGCTGCCGAGCTCGTGCCAACGGGAGACGACGTTGTTCTCGGTGGAGTCGACGCGGAACAAGCGTCCGGGCGCGGCGCCAGCGGGAAGATCGAGGGTGACGTCGACCGAACCGCGGGTGGTGTCGTCGGACGGATCGTAGGCGAAGACGAGCACGTGCGCGCGATCCGGGGAGAGGGTGACGATGGCGTTGCAGGTGGGATCGGAGCCGTCGGCTTGCACGGAGATGCGTTCGGTGCCGAGCATCGAGAGAAGTTCGAACGCGTGGTAGGCGGGTTTGCGGAGCCCCTGCAGGCTGAGCAGGCCGTAGCCGCCGAAGAACGCTTCCCGGCCGTAGCCGACCTGATCGTAAATGTCGCTGAGACACCAGTAGGAAAACGCATCGGCCTCCTGCGAAACCTCGCTGAGCAGGCGCGCGATGAAAGCGGCTTCGGACGGCTGCTCGCGGTGGTGATCGACGCCGTGGAAGGAGCGACCCCATTCGTTCCAATGGAGTTCGCCCTTGAAGCCGCGGCGATCGAGCATGGCGCGGACACCGCGCATGAGATCCATGGCGAACGTCGGCGATTTGTTGCCGCGATCGGTGGCGGTGGGATCGAACGGCGCGAGCGGATGATCGACCGCGCTGTCGTTGTTATAGACGTGGCTGATGAGATAGTCGGGCGGGCAATCGTTGACCGCGCCGAATTCGAGCAAGTCCTCGAGCCATTCGGCGCGAGCGGTGGAAGGGCCGCCGACGCGGAGGGAGGCGTCGACGGATTTGATCGCACGATACGTGCTCAACCAGAGCTGGTGAAAATCGTCCTGGGTGCCGCCCCAGAACCAGCCGTGGAGATTGGGTTCGTTCCACACTTCGAACGGCCACGAGCGCACAACGGAGAGGGAGTAGCGATCGACGGCGTGTTGGACGGCGTCGCGGACGAAGGTTTCCCATTCGCGCCAGTCCTTGGGCGGGCTCGTGTGCGCCTTCGTGGTGAAGACGGTGGTGGGGCCGGACGCCATGGCGCTCGGGATGAACGACGTGGTGAAGACCGGCTGCAGATTGCGATCGAGGAGCGAGTCGATGATGTAGTCGACGGTCTGCCAGTTGGTGCGCGGATCCTTGGGCTCGTAGCCCATGAAGGCGCCGGGGCCCGGGCAGAACACGCGCAACTCGTCGTCGAACATGCCGACGGCGCGGACGTGCGTGGCGCGCAGTTCGCGCTGCGCCATTTCGAGCTGTTCCTGCATGTCGCGGCGGACCATCCAGCGGAACTGGTCGACGTTGAGAATGCCCTCCCACGTGTGGCGAAATGGAGTGCGCGGGCGATTCCAAGCGGGATGGAAGTGCACGCGGCGGACGGCGACCTGGCGGTGATGGGAAGGGGAGACGGCGTCTCCCGTCAGGATCTGCATGCCGTCACTAGGATTCGGATACGCGGCGATCGAAACACCTGGAGCGTTCAACCGCATGAGAGCGGGTTGAGCGTGGTGGGAGGGCCGGCGCGCGAACGGAGCGGGCATCGGGCGGGATGCTGTCGGGAGCGGGGCGGGATGGCGACTGTGGATTTTCCGAGGCGCGGAGGCCGGGAGGCGGGAGACGATTTTCGAACATGGACTTTCGATTTTAGAGTTGGGCGGTGACGGGTGCGGGTGCGGGCGGGGCTTTGCTCATCGGGGTGGCGGTCGGGCAAGACGCTGCCGGCCAGTGCGAAAGGGGGCGCTCATGCGATTGAGCAAGGCGCTCATTTCACTTCGCGCGAAACACGCACAGGGTGAGGGTGCACGCTCCTTTTCCCCCGCGATTTTGTGAAACCGTTGGTGAGAGGTGCGGTGTTTGTTTGCAGAGATCCTGTTTCGCTTAGCTCAACCCTGAACCAACAAACTATGATACACAGACTCCCCAATCCGCGCCGACTGCGCTGGCTTGCGGCCGGTGTGCCGTTCGCGGCGCTTTCGGCTTTTGGCCAGGCGCAACCGGCCCCGGCACCGTCGAACGATGAAGTCGTGGTGCTTTCGCCCTTCGAGGTCCAATCGACTTCCGAGGAAGGCTACTACACGCCCCAGGCGGTCAGCGGCACGCGCACGCGCACCGAACTGATCAACCTCCCGATGAACCTCACGGTGTTCAACGAGAACTTTATCCAGGATATCGGCGCGCGCGATCTCGTGGACATCGTTTCGTTCGCGTCCGGCGTGGGCGGCGGCGGCACGGCGGGATCCGACCTGCAGAACGGCGACACGCTCGGCTTCATCCTGCGCGGGCAGGGCGGCTTCGTGCCGAATCGCAACGGTTTTCGCCGTCTGCGCCTCGTCGATCCCGTCACGATCTCGCGCGTCGAAATCCTGAAGGGCCCGTCGTCGGTGCTCTACGGACAGGCGTCGCCGGGCGGCAGCGTGAACTACATCACGAAGCGCCCCGTGCAGCGGCGGATCATGAATTCGACGATCCGCGTGGGCAGCTACGACTTCTACAAGGGTTCGGTCGACGTGAACGTTCCGTCGGCGAACAAGAACTTCGCGTTCCGCTTCGTCGGATCGATCGAGGATTCGCAGTCGTGGGTCGCGAACCATCGCAAGCAGCAGACGGTGCTTTATCCGTCGATGACCTGGTGGATCCGTCCGGAGACGACGCTTACGGTTGAATTCGAAAGCACGAAGTCGCGCGAGGATCCGCTGAGCTCGATCCCGTATCATCCGTTTCTCAATCCGCAGAAGGGCGAACTCGGGGCCGTGGACCGCAGCTTCAATTTCCGCGGGCCGCACGATTTCAAGGACGTGACGATGGAAGCGTTCACGGTGGAACTCGTGCACAAGTTCAGCGAGAACCTGACGCTCCGCGCCAATTGGTCGGACGTGAGCTGGGAGGACGACGTTCGCTACAACAGCCCCACCACGGTCATCGCGAGCGGAGCGGGCGGCGTGCCGACCGATCCGCCGATGCTGCAGGGGCGCGGCTACAGCCGCGGCATTCGCGGTTCGTGGGACAAGTATCGCCAGATCGAGTTGCTCAACAACTTCGAGTTCAAGGGCGTGAAGGTGCAGAACCTGCTCGGCTATCAGTTGGGCCAGGAGAAGTTCGTGCAGGTGTATAACGAGATCGCGCCGCCGGTGAACAACGATGTGCGCTGGAATCTCGAAGACCCCTCGACCTGGATCCGCTCCGAGCGGTTTGAAGGACTCGGCACCGCCACCAACACGGGTAATCACGCCCGCAACACGGTCAACAGCGGTTATTTCGTGAACCAGCTCACGCTGGCGGACGGCAAAATCCACACGCTGGCCGGCGTGCGCGTCGACAAGATCCGCTCCGACGGTCGCCAAAATGTGAATACGCCGAATCCGACGCAGACGTATGCGGAATATCCGTCCAAGACGTCGCCGCAGGTGGGCGTGCTCTACAAACCGATGGACGGCCTGTCGTTCTTCGCGAACTACTCGACCTCGATCGTCAACCTCTACACGACGACCGGTCGCCGTCCGGACGGCACGTTCTTCAATCCGGTTCCCGGCAGCGGCAAGGGCTACGACTTCGGCGTGAAGACCGACATGTTCAAGGGCAAGGTGTCCGGCGTGCTCTCGGTCTATTCGCTCGAAGAGCGCGACATCGTCCGCTTCCTCCCGTCGGTCACCGTCAATGGCGAGACCTTCTCCCCGATCGCCCAATCGGGCGTGAACAGCAGCAAGGGCGCGGAGCTCGACCTCAACTATCGTCCGACGAAGCGCACGCAGATCGGCGTGGGTTACGCCTACACCTACTCGTATGTGAAGAGCGACGAAGGCACGGGCGTGGTCATCAACGGCGAACGCTTCCTGACCCGCGAAAATCAAGGTCTGCCCTACGCCCCGCACCACCGGTTCGGCGCGAACATCCGTCATGACTTCGGCGCGGTGGGGAAGCTCCAGAACTTCTACGTGATCGGCAACGGCACGTGGGTGGACGAACGCCGTCACACGGATGCGCTGGTGGTGCTCGGCGACGGGCTTGCCCGCGCCTGGCGGCTGGACGACTACTTCGTCCTGTCGGCCGGCTTCGGCGGCAACATCACGATCGGCAACACGAAGTATACCGCGTCGTTCATGGTGAAGAACCTCACCGACGAGGAATATCTTTCCAGCCGCAACTTCTACGGTGCGCCGCGCACCTACGAGTTCACGCTGCGGATGGATTTCTAAAAAGCTCGAGATTGAAACTCGGCTGAGTTGCAACCGCCCGCCATTCGGATCGCTCCGGTGGCGGGCGTTTTCGTTTGTTAGTTTGAAGACCCATGAAAACACGCAGCGACAAGTTCGGCCGCAATGGAATCGTGCCCATGCTCGCACTCGCTTTGCTGCTGCCGCTCGCGGGCCGGGCGAATGGGTTTGGACCGCGGACGACAACGCAGGTGAGGATCGTCGTGGACGTGACCGCGGCGGGGCGAAAGCTGACGCCACCAACGAGGGAGTCGCCCGTGGTTTATTTTCCGGTGACCGCGGACATCGACGAACGCGAGGGTGACCCGGCGCGCGAACAGGTTCACCGCTGGCTGGCGCAGGCGCTGGCGGAACAGGGCTACATCCCGGTGAATCCGTCGAACGACCGTCCGTCGCAGTTGATCGTGTTCGAGTGGGGCGAGATCGAGGCGCAGATCGAAGATATCGACGGACGCATCGACGAGGACACGCCGATTCTCCGACAGAAGTTTTGGAATCAAACCGACCTGCTCGATCTCGTCGCGGGCCAGCGGGGCAATGGGCCGTTGCCGTGGTGGAAGCGCGCCGATCTTTTGCGTGAAGGCGTGGCGGGGCGGCACTTCGTGCGGCTCGTGGCGTTCGATTACGCGGCGGCGAAGAAGGGCAAGAAGACGATGCTGTGGCATGCGCGAGTGAGCACGCATTCGGACGGCGTGAAGCTGCGCGAGGTGCTCGCGACGCTGATCAAGGCGGGAGCGCCGCATTTCGGACGGCAGACACGCGATCCGATTCTCCAGCATTTGCCGTATGTGCCCGAGGGACAGGTGGAACTCGGCGATTCGACGGTGAAGGAGTATTTGCCGGGGACGAGCGGGAGCGAGAAATAGCACGGCGGCGCACTCATGCGATTTAGTCGTTCCGGGCTTTGCGCCACGGGGGAACGAAGGTTTCGTGGGCGATGGACGCCGCGACCTATGCGGCTTCGTTGCCCATGACTCTCTCTTCGACTTCTCGCTCCCTCCGTCATCTGGCCGTTGTAGCGGTCGCATTCCTCTGCAGCGGCCTGCACGCCGCGGAAACGGTGCGGATCGAAGGCGAGTTGAAGCAGTGGCACAAAGCGACGGTCACGCTCGCGGGGCCGCAGGCGAACGAGACGGACACGGATCCGAATCCGTTTACGGACTATCGTTTCGACGTGACGTTCACGCACGAGTCGGGATCGCCGACGTATGTGGTGCCTGGATACTTCGCGGCCGATGGCGACGCGGCGAACACGTCGGCGAAGAGCGGGAATGTCTGGCGGGCGCATTTCGCCCCCGACCGGACGGGCGCGTGGACGTATCGCGTGGCGTTTACGCGCGGGAAGCGCGTGGCGGTGAACGGCGGGGGAGAAGGGTTGGCGCCGTTCGATGGATTGAGCGGGAGGTTCGACGTGGCGGCGACGGACAAGGCGGGGCGGGATTTTCGCGCGAAAGGCTGGCTCGGCTATGTCGGGAAGCACCACCTGCGGTTTGCGGGGAGCGGCGAGTATTTTCTGAAAGCGGGGCCGGACTCGCCGGAGACGCTGCTCGCGTATCGGGATTTCGACGACACGGTGTCGGAGAAGAAAGATGTGCCGTTGAAGACGTGGGAGCCGCACGTGCGCGACTGGCGCGAGGGCGATCCGACCTGGGCGGGCGGAAAGGGGAAGGGGTTGATCGGCGCGATCAACTACCTCGCGACCAAGGGCATGAACACGATGTCGTTCCTGCCCTACAACGCGGGCGGCGACGGGGACAACGTGTGGCCGTTTACGTCGCGCAACGACAAGCTGCACTACGACTGCTCCAAGCTGGAGCAGTGGGCGGTCGTGTTCGATCACGCGCAGGCGAACGGAATCCATCTGCATTTCAAGCTCCAGGAAAACGAGATGGACGACAACCGTGTCGGGACTCCGCGCGAAGTGAAGTCCGTGCCGGAGTCGCTGGACGACGGGGCGCTGGGGCCGGAGCGGAAGTTGTATTTGCGGGAGCTGATCGCGCGGTTCGGTCATCTGCTCGCGGTGACGTGGAACCTCGGCGAGGAAAACACCCAGACCACGGACGAGATTCGGGCGATGGCGGAGTTCATCCGCGACACGCACTACTATCCGAGCAACATCGTGCTGCACACGTTCACGAACGAGCAGGAGTTCGTTTACGAGCCGTTGCTCGGTGAAGGGTCGGCGTTGACGGGGCTGTCGTTGCAGAACGACTGGTCGGAGACGCACGAGTGGACGGTGAAGTGGGTGCGCGAATCGGCGAAGAGCGGACGCCCGTGGGTGGTGGCAAACGACGAACAAGGGCACTGGGCCTACGGCGTGCCGCCCGATCCCGGCTACGAAGGGTTCGACGGTGTCGCGCGCGACCCGCGGCGGAGCTACACGTTGCACGAAGTGAGGCGGCTCACGCTCTGGGGCAACCTGATGGGCGGCGGGGCGGGCGTGGAGTATTATTTTGGATACAGGCTGCCGGCGCACGACATCAACGGGGAGGATTTTCGGAGCCGCGACCGGAGCTGGGACCATGCGCGGATCGCGCTGGAGTTTTTCCGCGCGCAAAAGATCCCGTTCTGGGAGATGGAGCCGGCGGATGAACTGGTGGGAAATTCGGTCAATGCCGAGGCGTATTACTGCCTGGCGAAGCCGGGGGAGATTTACCTCGTGTATTTGCCGTGGGGCGACGTTTCGACGGTCGATCTGCGCGACACGACGGGCGAGTTCACCGTGAAGTGGTTCAATCCGCGGACCGGGGGCGAGCTGATCGACGGGCCGGTGACGCGCGTGCAGGCGGGCAAGCGCGCGCGGCTGGGCTTTCCGCCACGCGACCCGGAGGAGGACTGGGTCGTGATCCTGCGCCGTTGAAATGCACGCGCCGGTCTCCGTTTGGAAGGACGTCCGGGAATTCGGCGCGCGAGGCGACGGCGAGACGTCGGACCACGAGGCGATCAACCGGGCGATCGCGGCCTGTCATCGCGAAGGCGGCGGGACGGTTCATGTGCCGGCGGGGACTTTTCTCATCGGGACGATCGAGCTGCGGAGCAATGTCACGCTCCAGCTCGAAGCGGGCGCGGTGTTGAAGGGGAGTCCGAACCTGGGCGATTACCGGGTGCTGCCGTATGCGAGCGAGCTGCGGAACACGGCGCTGATCCTGGCGGATGGGGCGAGGAATGTCGCGATCACCGGGCGGGGCGCGATCGACGGGAACGCGGACGCGTTTGCGTGGTATGGCGAGGCGGACACGTCGCGGGACTTCGAGGCGCGGTTCACGCGGCAGGGCGAGGCGTATCTAAAAATCAACGACGATCCGGCGGACGGGCCGGTGAGGCACAAGGAGCGGCCGGGGATGCTGGTGTTGTTTCGCCAGTGTCGGGATGTGCTGGTGCGCGACATCAAGCTCGTGAACGCGCCGAACTGGTGTCTGCACGTGGCGTGTTCGGACGACGTGTTGCTGACCGGGCTCGACATCAAGAGCAGTCTGCTGATGCCGAACAGCGGCGGACTCGACGTGAGCCTGACGCGCAACGTGAGGATCAGCGATTGCAACATCGAGGCGGGGGACGATGCGATCGCGTTCAGCCCGTGCGCGGATGGGTTCGGGACGGGCGTGGCGGAGAACATCGTGGTGCAGAACTGCGTGCTGCTCGCGCGGTCGGCGGCGATCCGGATCGGGTGGGGCGCGCACGATTTTCGAAATCTGTTGTTCAACAACATCGTCATTCGCGACTCGAACCGCGGAATTCTGATCAACGCGCGGTATGGCGAGACGATCGAGAACGTGGTGTTCTCGAACATCGTGATCGAGACGCGGCTCTACAAAGGCAAGTGGTGGGGGAAGGGGGAGCCGATTCACATCTCGGCGGTGCCGGAGTTTGCGGACGAGCCGCGAGCCCGGGCCGTGAGGAACGTGACGTTCACCCATGTGAGCGCGACGGGCGATCACGGCGTGGTGATTTACGGCGAAGGGCGGGGAGCGATCGAGGATGTGACCTTTGAGGCGTGTCGGCTGACGTTGCGACCGGGAGCGCTGCAGGAGTCGTTTGGCGGGAATTTCGATCTGCGGCCGTTCTGGGACGCGTCGCGAAAAGTGTTCGCGCATGACATTCCGGTGTTGTTTGCGCGGGGCGTGAAGCGATTGGCGTTGCGGGAGGTGACGGTGGTGCGCGAGGGCGGACTGCCGGAGTTTTGTCGGCCCGCGGTGGAGATCGAGCAGTTCGAGCAGGTGACGATCGATGGAGTTGGCGCGCGACGCGAGGCGAGGCAAGGAAGCGAAGAAGCGGAGATCGTGTTGCGCGAGGGGCGGGAGGCGGTGGTGAGGCATGCGAGGCTCGAATCGAGTGGCGGAAAGCTGCTGAGCACGGAGCGGGTGGACAAATTACATGATGAAACCTCACTTCGCCTGTGAACGCATGAGCCCCAGGAATGTTGTTGTCGCGCTCAGCGCGGCTGTTGCGCTGTTGTGCGGCTGTCAGACCCCCATGAAACCGACGACGAGACAGGAAGCGGTAACGACAACGATCACGGTGACGCAGGAGTATCAATATCTCCGCTACCTACCTCCCGGCTATGAGGAGGACCGCGAGAAGCGCTGGCCGCTGGTGGTGTTTTTGCACGGGGCCGGTGAACGCGGGAACGACATCGAGCTGATCAAGAAGCACGGTCTGCCGAAGCTCATTCAGGCAGGAAAGGATTTCCCGTTCGTGATGATCGCGCCGCAGTGTCCGGCGGGCGAGTGGTGGAACATCGTGGCGTTGGAAGGGCTGATCGAGCAGGCGACGAGCGAACTGCGGATCGACCGTGATCGGATTTATCTGACGGGGTTGAGCATGGGGGGATTTGGCACGTGGGGGCTGGCGGTGTGGCATCCGGAGCGTTACGCGGCGATCTTGCCGATTTGCGGCGGTGGCGAGCGGCAGCTCGCGCGGGTGCTGCGCGACGTGCCGGTGTGGGCGTTTCATGGCGACGCGGATCCGGTGGTGCCGGTCGAGCGGACCCTGGAGATGATCGATGCGATCCAAAAAGCCGGCGGCTCGCCGCGGCTGACGGTGTATCCAGGAGTCCAGCACGACTCGTGGACGGCGACGTATGAGAATCCGGAGATTTACGAATGGCTGCTGGCGCAGCGGTTGAGCGAGCGGGCGCAGGCGAAGTGAGGGGAGCGTGGCGGGGTCGGGGCATGAAGCC
>JGI12383J13903_1000057_pt1 | contig 90289 bp, 85 predicted proteins | sample Passage237B_FD_13903 | JGI IMG/M metagenome (IMG submission 13903)
GAGGGTGAGAACCCTCGCGGTTCGACCAATCATCTGGAACGATTGGGACCGACCAACGGGAGCCCGAAGGGCAAAGCGCAGGAAGCGCTTTGGTCCATCCCTCCCCGAATGTGGCCACGTTTTTGCGAAAAGCTTGTTTTAGGCTTTCCCTCACCCTAACCCTCCCAGAGGGTGAGGGGATTTGGTCCACCCTCTGTGACAATTGGTGCGCCCAAGAGGGGGCCAAACAAAAAGCCCCTTATGGGGCTTTTTTGTAGAGGCACGAAGGTAATAAGGGGGGCTTCAGTCCCTATCCCGCCCAATCTGCTCCAAATCCTCCTCGGATACCGTTTCCCCCGGAATCCTATGCCCCTCAGAAGCCCATTCCCCCAAATCAATCAGCTTGCAGCGGCGCGAGCAAAATGGCCGTTCGGGGAACGCTGGTGTCATTAGCACTTCTTTTTTGCAGGTAGGGCATTTGACGGAAAGAGTTTTGATAGTCATGGATCTAGCCGGAAAAATTCATCATCTGGAGGTAGTGCTGCAACAGGGTATCGCCCCATATAAAAGCAATAAAACCAGCGACCGCCAAGTAGGGGCCAAAGGGTAGGGGCTTGGCTTTGTCGCGGCCCATAAGTGCTATAGCTCCCAGGCCAAGCAGGGCACCTACGGCGGAGGAAAGCAGAATAATCAGTGGCAGATACTGCCAACCCATCCAGGCTCCCAGTGCAGCAAGAAGCTTGAAATCTCCGTACCCCATGCCTTCTTTACCGGTAATCAGCTTAAACGCCCAATACACCACCCATAGGGATAGATAGCCAGCGATAGCCCCTATAACGGAGCTTTCCAGATCGGTATAGGTATTAAAAAGATTGGCAATTATGCCCAGCCACATAAGTGGCAGGGTGATGGAGTCGGGTAGCAGGTAATGGTCGGCATCGATCATGGTCAGGCAGATCAATGACCACAAAAACACAAACCCAAACAAGGTTTCAGTGGTTGCCCCAAAATGCCAGAAAACCAGTGCTCCGAGTGCAGCTGTGGTGGCTTCTATGATGGGATAGCGAGGGGAAATCTTTGTTTTGCAATTAGCGCAAGCGCCCTTTAAAAACACATAGCTTAAAACAGGAATATTTTGCCAGGGCTTTATCGGTGTATTGCATTTAGGGCAACGGGAATTGGGGTAGGCGAGATTAAACTTTTCTGTTTTTTGTTCGGATTTTTTTGCTGCTGGATGACCTTGTTCGCGCAGGTATTCATCGCACTCCTGCTTCCAGTCGTTTTGCATCATCACCGGCAGGCGATAAATCACGACATTCAGAAAACTGCCGACGGCAAGCCCCAAAAAAACAACGCCAATCCATATTGTGATTGGCGCTGCTGCGTAGAATTCGGCAAAAGACATTAAACAACTTGACCCAATTGGAAGATTGGAAGGTACATGGCCACCATTAGGCCTCCCACCAAAATGCCCAAGACTGCCATGATCATGGGTTCGAGAAGAGATGTCAGGCTATCCACCAAATTATCTACTGCTTCTTCATAGTAAGTAGCTACTTTGTCCAGCATTTCATCCAAGGAACCGGATTCCTCACCGATGGTGGTCATTTGGATCAACATGGTGGGAAACATCTTGGTTTGTCGCAAAGCAACATTCAGTTGTGTGCCTGTTGCTACTTCGTCTCTTACTCTCAATACAGCAGACTCATATATCGCATTGCCAGTTGCGCCAGCAACTGATTCCAGTGCGTCGATTAGAGGGACACCAGCAGCAAATGTGGTAGATAAGGTGCGGGCGAAGCGAGCAACAATTGATTGGTAAACGATGTTACCGGTGATTGGAATTCTCAGCGCCAGCTTATCTAACGCAATAGCAAAAGATTTATTGCGTTGTTTCAGGCTTTTGAAAATAAAGCCTGCAGCAACTGCAAGTACAATGGCTTGCAACCAATATTCCTGTGCAAGGTTGGATAACCCAAGAACAAATAATGTAAACGCAGGAAGATCTGCGCCAAAGCTGCTGAATGTTTCGGCGAACTGAGGGACAACCTTAACCAACAAAATGCCGGTAACAACTATAGCGACCACAATAACTGCAATCGGATAAGTCATCGCCTTTTTAATTTTCGCCTTTAAACGTTCAGTCTTTTCTTTATAGGTGGCAATACGATCCAGCATGGTTTCCAAAGAGCCTGACTGCTCTCCGGATTCAACCAAGTTGCAAAAAAGATCGTCAAAATATTTGGGGTGCTTGCGCAAGGAAAGGGCAAAACCGGAACCTGCGGCGACATCTTCGCGAATAGATCGAATCAATTCTGCCAAAGCTGGATTGTCCACGCCATCTGCAACTATGTCGAAACTTTGCACCAGGGGTACGCCAGCTTTCATCATGGTCGCCATCTGGCGGGTAAAAATGGCGATATCCAGCGGCTTGATTTTCTTTTTGCCGCCAAACAAGGGCTTAGGTTTTTTGCGCACATTTTGCACGCGAATACCTTGCTTGAGCAGTTGCGCCTTAACGATCGCGGAACTGGTGCCGGTTATTTCTCCCTCTACTTTTTTGCCTTTTTTATCGACGCCTTTGTAGAGAAATATATCTGGAGCGTGTGTCGCCATACGTTAATCCTTGGTTACGCGGTTGGCTTCTTCTAGGCTTGTGAGGCCAATGGCCGCTTTGCGCAGTGCTGCTGTGCGCAAGTCAAAAAAGCCCTCGCGCTTGGCCGCTTCCGCAATTTGGATTGAATTTCCACCTTCCATTATAATCCGCGAAATTTCCGGCGTGATGCGAACTACCTCATAGACGCCGACCCGTCCCTTGTATCCATTTACGCATTTATCGCATCCCACAGGGTGGAATAGCGTCAGTTCCTCGCGCGGAATGCCGATATCAAAAAAGCCCTCCTCGCGCAGAATTTCTTCTGGAATATCGCGCGCTTCTTTTTTGCAATGTGGGCATAAGCGTCGCGCCAACCGTTGAGCAATGATCAGGCTTACAGTGGTGGCCACGTTAAAGGTGGGAACCCCCATGTTCAGCAAGCGGGTGAGGGTTTCCGGCGCGCTATTGGTGTGAAGTGTAGACAACACCAAGTGACCCGTCTGCGCGGCCTTGATAGCAATTTCTGCGGTTTCCAAGTCCCGAATCTCTCCCACCATCACAATATCCGGGTCTTGACGCAGGAAGGAGCGCAAGGCCTCCGCGAAAGTAAGGCCCACTTTGGTATTGACGTTAACTTGGTTGATCCCTTCGAGGTTGATTTCCACTGGGTCTTCTGCGGTGGAAATATTGCGTTCGGGCGTATTCAGAATATTAAGGCCGGTATAAAGAGAAACTGTTTTTCCTGATCCTGTTGGGCCAGTTACCAGGATCATGCCTTGAGGTTGCGCCAATGCATCCAGGTACATTTTCTTCTGGAAATCCTCGTATCCCAGGGCATCGATACCCAATTTGGCGCTGGACGGATCGAGAATCCGCAATACGATTTTTTCCCCAAAGAGCGTCGGCAGTGAGTTCACGCGGAAGTCGATGGCGCGTGTCTTAGAGATTTTCATCTTGATGCGGCCATCCTGCGGAACGCGCCGCTCGGAGATGTCCATTTGCGACATAACTTTCAGGCGGGCTGCCAAACGGATGGCTAAGTTAGCTGGTGGGCGCGCCATTTCCTGCAAAATGCCGTCAATGCGGAATCTAACCCGGTAACTCTTCTCATAAGGCTCAAAATGGATATCCGATGCCCCCATTTTGATGGCGTCCAGCAAAACTTTATTGACGAAGCGAACAATTGGGGCCTCGTCAACATCGGATGATTCCTCTGCTCTTGGTTTGGATTCATCAACTGCCTCAATATCCAAGCCATCAAGCCCATCCTCGTCCAATCCGCCAAGGGCATCTCCCAGGCTTTCCTCCGCAGCGTTTAGATATGCATCAATGCGAGGAAGAAGCTTGTCAGCCTCTACCAGAATGGCTTCTGTGGTCAGTCCGGTGTTGAACTTGATTTCGTCCAGGGCGTGAAGGTTGGTGGGATCCACTACTGCCACGAACAGACGATTACCGCGTTTAAAGAGAGGTAACGCGTTGTGCTTTGAGACAAGTTTAGGATCAACCAGTTTGTTGGGGATATTAGCCTGGGGGATTGCGTTTAGATCAAAGACAGGAGTACCGAATTCGTCAGATGCCGCTTGGCAAATGGCCTTTGCACTGACCTTGCCAATCAGTTCAAACGGCAACGGATGGCCATTTTTCTGTGCATTGATAATGGCTTGGCGAGCAAAATCTTCGTCGATAAGGCCGTCGCGCACCAAACGTCGGGCGAGGCCGCTGATAGTCACATTAGGGCTGCTCATGAAGCTTAATTCGGGGTTAGTAGACTGTGTTATTGCTTATTATAGTCGGGTCAGGCATTTCAACAGTTTTATTGCGTTTAGTCCAGCGCCTAGCGGAGCTGGCGAAACCCACCTTGGGTGACGCTAAATGTCACAATCTGCCTTGTTGTGTTGATGCTGAAATCGAATGCGCGCCAGTTTAAGAAAAGATTTCTCGGGAAAATCATTAAATATCAAAGGGTTGTGCTCTTGGCATACGCTTTGTATCCCCTCGGTCACCATCCAACAAGGTTGAGGATTACCTCCATGAAAAAGCAACAAGGTTTTACATTAATTGAATTGATGATTGTGGTTGCAATCATTGGTATTTTGGCAGCAGTAGCGTTGCCAGCTTACCAGGATTACACCATCCGTGCGAAAGTGACTGAGGCCATTGGTATCGCAGCTGCTGCGAAAACAGCTGTTTCGGAACACGTCATTTCTCGAGGTGCATGGCCCACCAATAACGAAGCTGCAGGTGTGCAGAAGACCGTGAACAGCCCTGTGGTCAGCACGGTTGAAGTGGATGAAGAAACTATAATTATTACATTGCAGAATACTACTTCTGCTGGGTTGGGTGATGCAGGTGGTAAGGTGTTTGCTCTTGTCGGCTCCACAGCAGGGTCTGGAGTAACCTGGAAGTGCGAGGCAAGCGCAGGTGGCGGTAGTGGAACCCCAATTGAGAAAAAATATTTGCCGTCAAGTTGTCGATAATACAATGATAGAAAAAGCCGCCTTAAAGGCGGCTTTTTTATTTATATATCAAATAAGTGATTTATCTTCATATCAAAAGCCTATCTTTGTAGATGTATAAGAAGGTGTTCAATTCAAACAACTGCTGATGAAATGTATCAGATGATTTCCCAAAGAGCCTTTTTAATATTTCCAATAATTCTGGTTCCCCTAGCAGTTGCGGTGCTGTATTACCCAGGATTAACAGGTACTTTTTTGTTGGATGATTTTCACACATTGGAGCCATTGGGAAATTTCGGGTCCATCAATACGTTAGATAAGCTATTGTTTTATATCTTTTCTGGTAATACCGGGCCTACAGGGCGCCCAGTAGCGCTGCTTACGTTTGCAATCAATAGCCAAACCTGGCCCGCAGATCCATATTGGTTCCTTCTTACCAATATCGCAATACACGCGGTTAATAGCTTATTGGTGTATCTTTTTCTATTCCATTTATTATCTTATTCGGAGGGTCGGTCAAATAAAGTTTGTTTTATAGCTGGGCTCTCCACGATAGCCTGGGCGCTCCACCCTTTTCATGTTTCATCCGTTCTCTACATTGTGCAACGTATGACGTTGCTTTCCTGTTCTTTTTCTCTATTGGCTCTAATTTTTTTTCTGTTTTCAAGAAGAGCAATCGACGATCGCAAAGACGCTAAAGCGATCGTCAATCTTGGAGCTGTTTTTATATGTGCTGTCTTGGCTGTTTTTAGCAAAGAAAATGCGGTTTTGTTACCGATTCAAATGCTGCTTGTCGAGTTGTTTTTACGCACTCAAAAAGAAGTAAAAACTAGGTGGTTGGGTAAGCTGGTTGTACTTGCAATTTTTTTATTATCCAGCGTGGTTTTTTTATATTTAATGAAGATTGTTTTAACGTATCTTTGGGAATTTTATGCTACAGGAGTTCAGCCCAGCTATGGGAGATCTTTTACTCTGGTGGAGAGGGTGCTGACTGAATTGAGGGTGGTTGGCGACTATCTAATAGATCTGCTTATTCCAAAGGCTCAAACAGCAGGTGTTTTTCACGATCATTACCCTATATCCATTGGGCTGTTAAGTCCTCCCGCGACGATGTTTTGGCTTGTTGCTCATGTTGTTTTCGTACTTTTGGCCTGTGTTTTTAGGCGTTACCATCCGATCGTGTTCTTTGGAGTTTTGTGGTTCTACATATCCCATATTCTTGAATCTTCGGTTTTGATGCTGGAAATTAAGTTTGAACACAGAAATTATGTGCCGTCTATCGGGGTAGCGCTTTTACTTTCGTATTTTGTCTCTCTGATATCTAGAGATTTTGTTCGATATCTTGTGGGACTTGGATTGATCTCGGTATATGCGGGTTTACTTTTTCTCAATGTATCTCTTTGGGGTAATCCGGTAGAGGCTGCTGTGGTCTGGGTGGAGGAAAATCCACGTTCTTCCAGGGCTCTTGAAAATGCTGCAAGGCAGCTTGTTCAGAAAAGAGGTGATGCGGCGTTGGCTAAAGATTTTGTCAGAAGGTCGGTTCTTCAATCTAAAACATCTGCTTCGGAACTTAGATATATATCTGCATTTTGTGAAACATATAATGGGCAGCCTGTTAATTGGGATGAGCTTGCTGAAAGATTGAAGACCGAGCCGGCAGATTGGGCGTTATATAATACGCTAGAAGATATTCTGGATTTCAAAATTAATGGTGAATGTGATTTGGTAGATATGGATGGCTATAAGAAGCTTTTATCCGCATATCGCGAGAATAGGTCCTATAAAAATAACTTGAGTCTTTATCTTGTGGATGAGTATGAAATAAGAGCAAATTTGTATCTCGGGGAGGTGGGCTTGGCATTGAGTATGGAAGAAAATCAATTGCAGAAGCTAATGCCTTTAGCGTTTGCAATGAGGCGGGCAGGAATATTTGCTACAGCGGGTTATTTGGATATTGCAGCAAAAAGTCTCGAAATTCGTATAAGAGCAGCTGAACAGTTGGATAATGAGGATAGGTTTACGTTAGAGAATGCTAAAGAAATGTTGGCTTTAATCAAGGCTGATATGAGGTAGGATTTAATTTGAAATCATTTTTTGCGAAATTATGAAGTTAGGTAATGAGGACGGATGGAAAATTTTACGGTAATTATCCCTGCAAAAAACGAATCTGCTGGATTGGCCATAATTCTCCCCAAATTGAGGTCTCTATATCCGGAGGCTGAAATTATTGTGGTAGATGATGGTTCCACGGACTCAACCATGGATGTAGCAGTTCAAAGCGGAGCTACATTAATTTCCCATCCGTATAGTAAGGGTAATGGTGCATCAATCAAAAGTGGGTTGAGAGCTGCTAGCAATGAGGTTGTGGTATGCATGGATGCGGATGGGCAGCATCAACCCAAGGAAATCCAGTTGCTGCTTGATAAATTAGTTCAGGGATTTGATATGGTGGTCGGTGCTCGTAATGCAAAGGGGCAGGCGGGGCTGCATAGATCCTTTGCTAATGGCTTATACAACCGCTTTGCCGGTTGGATGGTGGGGCATAAAGTAGACGATTTAACGTCGGGATTTCGTGCAGTCTATCGAGACAAGTTTCTAGAATTCATTAGTCTTTTGCCAAATAAATTTTCTTATCCGACTACTATTACTATGAGTTTTTTTCGGGCTGGTTACTCAGTAGCATATGTTCCTATAGATGTTCAGAAAAGGGTGGAGGGGACTAAAAGCCATATCAAAATATGGCAGGATGGAATACGGTTTTTGATAATCATATTCAAAATAGGGACGTTATTTTCTCCACTGAAGCTTTTTGTCCCCATTAGTTGGGTATTGTTTTTGTCCGGTCTTGGATATTATTTGTATACCTATTTCACGGATGGTCGCTTTACAAATATGGCGCTTTTGTTGTTTACCACGTCAATTATTGTGTTCTTGATGGGACTAATTTCTGAGCAAATTACGGCATTGATATATAAAGATCGTGGGTGAGTACCTTTGATTGAGATGCATGCTTCGGTAACACGATAGTGAGAGGTCCTATTGCTCTTGGTACGATCCGTACCAGCTGCGTGCTGACGCTTCGGCTGTTAGTGCAGGCCGGTACCTTGTTGTTGATCGCGCGAATATTGGGCCCTGAACAATTTGGGGGGTTCGCTGGTGTCGCAGCTCTGGCTGTAATGTTGGGATCATTCACCTCATGCGGAACGCATCTGGTTTTTGTGAGTGAAATTTCGAAAGAACCAGCTCGTCGAATTCAAATTTTATCCTACGCCATCCCCTGTACATTGCTATGCGGCTCCCTTCTGTTGGCAATCTATCTGTTGGTATGTACCTTTGTATTGCAGGGGATTAAAGCATCACTGACGATCTTGCTTGGAATTGGCGTTGCTGAAATGCTTCTGCTACCTCTGCTTAACCTGCCTGTGCTTGAACACTTGGCTTTGGGGCGCATTGCTCGGTCACAACTGCTGTCGATTTTGCCGCTCATTTTGCGCGCAGTAGCTGCTTCGGTAGTATTTCTATGGTATTCCGATGATCCGCTGTTGGCATTCAGCTGCGGCTATTTTGTGGCATCGGTAATTGCTTTAGTTGTGGCTTTTGCAACTATGCCGGCACGCTGGCCGCATCCATCTGTCTGGCGGTTACCGAGCAAAGACGAGTGGCGTCAGACAGCGGGTTACGCAGCGCTGACGGCTACTGCATATGGGCCATCCGAGACTGATAAGATATTGGCAACATGGCTACTTCCTCCGGCCATAGGCGGTCTTTATGCTGCAGGATCGCGAGTGATTGGTGCGGTAACCTTGCCGGTAATTGCGATGATACAGTCTGCGTTGCCGCGATTGTTTCGCGAAGGCTCAAAGCAATCGGGCTCCACTGAGCGCCTGCTGAAGTGGATAATTGCCGCAACTTTGGGTTATAGCACCGTATTGGCTGTAGCACTTTGGTTTATAGCACCAGTATTTCCCAAATTGTTTGGGCTGCGATACGACGGGATCCAACAAATGATCCATTGGTTGTGCTTAGCGATTCCAGGCATGGCATTACGTATTTCTGCGGGTGGCATTCTTATGGCTATTGGCAAGCCGTGGGTGCGTGCGGGTTTTGAGGTGGTTGGATTTTTCAGTCTTATAGCAGCGTCAATTATATTAACTCGTCACTTTGGCATAATAGGAATGCCTCTCGGACTAGTATTCTCTGAATGGAACATGGCGGTGATTGGAATAATATCTATTGTTATTTCAAGAAAGATGTCTGCGGGGCGGGCGGAGTGAGGTCTTGAAATTTTCCTTTTAATATATCCGTTGTAGCGCGGGTGAATCCTCGCCAAGGAAGTAACGATTTGCGTTGTGCGCTGCGTTTAAGTGCCCTTAATGGCAGAATAAGGCAGCGTAAAAAGACAAAAATAATAAATTCAAGTTTATTTCTTGCAAGTTTATTTGCAAGCAGCCAATGGGCGCGATTAATGTGGTATTCGTAGAAAATAGAGCCATTCTGGGCGCTGCCGGAGCCTCTATGGCTTATCTTCGCCTCTATGCATTCTGTAATGGTGACCCGGCTATTGCGGAGGGCGTAGCCAAGCATGACATCTTCCCCGTAAAAGAAAAAGTCCTCATCAAATAAAGAAGTCCTTAATACGTCCATGCGAAATAAGAGGCAGCAACCACTTGGATAGCGAACGCAGCCAAGTCGATGCTTTGAAAAGGTTAATGCAGTAGCCTTTTGATAAAAGCCGAACAGGCTGAGACTTGAGTTGAAATCTTGCGGTTTTACTTGGGGTATGGAAATTGAGGAGGTTTTGAGTCCGAGCAATAGGTGTTTTAAACTTCCCTCTTTGAGTTCAGCATCTGAATTTATTATCAATAACGCTTTAGTGTCGAGCTTTGAAATGTGTGATATTCCCAAGTTTACGCCTTTGGCAAATCCAAGATTTTTGCCTGGGCTTATTATTTGAACTTTTAATCCGTCATTTTTCAGAGCCTCAATGCCATCGCGCATGGTGCTAACAGATGATCCTCCGTCCATGGAATTATCAACGATGACCGCAGTTCGGATTTTTTCGCGCTGCATCGACCAAAGACAATTTAACGTCTGGTCTGGTGTGCGAAAGTGTAGAATCAAGCCGATAATGTCGTCTTCATTAATCATTGTTGATCAGGGCGTTGTGCTAAGACGATGGTTTCATCACCCCAGCGAGGTGTTAGGGATGATAGAATACTAACAAATATACGATAAAATGAGCTTTTGTAGCTTGAGGCATTTACTCCTTCGCGTCGCGCTATTTGTAAGGATTCATTCCATAATCCTCTGCTTTCTATTCCATATTTGATGAATTTGATATTTATAAATCCTGCTTGAGATAGCCACTCTTTGATAACTGCTTGGCTGGGAATCAAAAGGTGATAAGGGGGATGGAATCCTTTCCAGCCCTGCTTGAAAATTTTAATGCTAAAAGCATTAGGGTTGGGAAGGGCCAGCCAAAGATGGCCTTTTGGTTTAAGTAGGTCATGCAAAATAAAAAGTATTTTTTTTGCGTCATTTGTATGCTCTATAACATGGCTAAGCGTAATGTAGTCAAACGATTCTTTAGCGTAATCGATGGACATTAGATCTCCTTGTGTAACATCTAATCCGAGGCTGAGGCAACTGGTCACGGCGTTTGCATCAGGCTCGCATCCTTTGGTTGTAATGCCCATCTCATTAGCGCGCAGAAGGAAGGACCCATTTCCACAGCCGACGTCCAATAATTGTGTGTGTGGATTAAGGAGGTGAGAAGGTAAATGTCTGCCGTAGACGTCAAGTTTTAGATGCGCGGGTGGAATAATTTTGAATAGTATGTAACCAACATAAAGCGCGTGCGCTCGTTTCAACCCAAACCTTTTATTGAAATACCCATTGATTAAGCGGAAAAGGACGCTGTTTGCTGGATTGGACGCCATGAAATCAATTTCGGGGTGGTGCGTATAATAATCGGAATAAGCCAAGGCAAGTGATTTCGTATCAGGCTGGTTTTGAAGGTATATTGATTTACAATTGGCACATTTATGATATTTCCAGGAATCAGGCATGGAATTTCTATCGTCGGATCGAATATACTCTTCGGATACAGAGTTGCTTTGGCAGGCAGGGCACGCTACTAATTGTGTGAGTTTTCCCCTTGACCAACTGTTTTTATTCATATGTGGCGCTCCCTGCTGATTTGTCGGGATGACCTTTTTCGCTTAAGGCATAGTAAATAATATCTGCAATCTTTGAACTTGCGTGTCCGTCTCCGTACGGATAGATTCTGCGCGACATTTTTTTATACTGCTGCTCATCTTCAAACAGCTCGATTACCGAAGAAACTATAGCTAGAGTTTCTGTGCCTATAAGACGTGCAACTCCGGCCTCTACAGCTTCTGGTCTTTCTGTTGTTTCACGCAAAATCAGGACAGGTTTTCCTAGTGCTGGAGCCTCCTCTTGTATTCCGCCGCTGTCAGTGATGATCAGAACGGATCGTCGCATTAAATCGACAAAATCAAAATAGTCTAATGGCTCACATAATTGAATCTGTGGATGATTCGATAACATTGCGTGAGCCAAATTGTGAACATTAGGATTGGGGTGAACTGGATAAATCACTTTAACGTATGGCACCTGGGCGATAATATTTTTTATTGCTTCAAACACCGATTGTATTTTCGTACCAAAATTTTCCCGGCGATGAACTGTTAGCAAAATCAGCTGTTCATCATTGGAATTTGCTGGTTCCAGTTCTGCAACTGTTTGCAGCAGTATGTCAATGCAGGTATTGCCAGTAACATGGATGCGTTCAGGTGGTACACCTTCAGCTAGTAGGTCATCAGCCGCCGTTCGCGTGGGAGCAAAATGCCAGCGCGCAATGCGTGATACCATTTGGCGATAACCTTCTTCCGGAAACGGGTGGGCAAGATTGTGAGTGCGTAAACCTGCCTCAACATGCCCAAATGGAATATTGCAGTGGAACGCGGCGATGGCTGCTCCAAATACGGTTGTTGTATCTCCCTGGGCCAGCACGGCAGCAGGTGCTTCGCTAAGCAATACACTCTCCAGTGCAGGCAGCATCCGCGCAAGCAATTCCGAAGGCCGTTGCCCCTCCTGCATCAGATTTAAGTCGTGATCGACAGCTATCCCCAAGCGCTGCAGCATCTGGTCGAGTAGGCTGCGGTGCTGCCCTGTCACTACTACAACACAGTGCGCCCATGATGTGGCGCGTATAGCGCGAATAACCGGAGCCATCTTTATGGCTTCTGGCCGGGTTCCGATGACGCAGGCAATGGTGTGCTTATTTTTCATGGCTGCGCGTGTTCCTCTTTAGGTTGTTTCAGAAGTGATTCCAATTTTTGGGCGAGGTTTTGTGCAATGCTGCACCAAGTCATGTTTTCCGGCATATCGACTAGCACACGCTGTTGTGATTGCAAAAGAATGCTGCGCGCTAAACTTGATGGGTCGCTTGGCGTTGCAAGAAATGGTTCCAGTTGTCTCGCTTGATCGGGAAAGTTTGCGGTTAGGTTAGGAGAGCGGGTGGCGACCACAGGACGGCGGCACGCGATTGCCTCCGCGATTTTATTGGAAGAGCCAGCGTCCATGAATGGTGAGCGCCTATACGGCACAGCAAGCAGGTCGCATGCCGCCAATGCATCGGGCATTCTCTCGTAAGGAATGTCTCCCAAATATAAAATTTCAGGTCGTTGTAGATTTAGCTCCGGTACTGATTTGCCTCCTAATACCAATAGTACTTCTACGCCCTGATTGCGGAGCAATGTAATTGCGTCTATGAGATCTGCTACGCCTCGATCAGGCTCCATCCCACCAAAGTAGCCAACCAATAGTATATTCTGCGGTAAATTCATGATTTCTCGACTTGTCCGCAAGTCTCGTGGCTCAAAGCGCCGCAAATCAAGTCCATTGGGAACTAGGCAATCGTTTGGTGAACGATGAAGACTATTCATTAATGCCCGACTGGCAAACCAGCGGGCGTCCGCCTTGTTTAATAGATAGGTAAACAAATCAAATCCTGGTGGGCTACGATAGCCGGGAAACTCGTCGTATTTATCATACACGTCAAATATGAATTGTGCGCGGATGCGTCGAGCGAGTAGATATGCCATCAAGCCGATATAGCAGTCCCCACTGGCGACCACAATATCAAATGGGTGAGGCTGCTTAAAGCCGCCACCAGTGATCCAATGCCGAAAAAAATTTAGGCTGAGAATCGGTGTGGAATGGATCTCTAACGTTTCATCGGTTCGATGAAATTCAGTGCGAGTATGATAGTCAATCAGCCATAGTTTTGTATCAACTTTTGCTTGCGACCAGTGCCAGGGCAACTGATAAATCCGGCCATATTTTTCTATTAATGCATCGCGGTTGGTGTAAAAACGTTTTCCAATAAAAAGAATTTTCAATTAGCTTTTTCTCCAATAGACCCCTGTCCAATCAATTTCTTCAATTTTATCTGATATGGAGTGTTTCTCCCTATAATCATGCACGGCTTTTTTACACCCTTTAACTGCGCCGTAGTCGTCAATAATAACAAATCCGCCGACGGATACTTTGGGGTACAGAGCTTGTAGTGCATCCATTGTTGATTCATACATATCGCCATCTAGTCGGCACACTGATAAGCTTTCAATCGGTGCTGTTGGTAAGGTGTCTTTAAACCAGCCTTTAAGAAATCTTACTTGGTCATCCAGGAGGGCGTAGTTTTCGAAATTTTTCATAACTTGATCTAGGCTTACAGCAAGCTGCTCATATGAATGGTGTTTATCGCCCTTGTCTTCTGGTGCTTTATCAATATTGGGTTTTGGAAGTCCTTCAAATGAATCTGCAACCCAGACTTTGCGATCTAAAACTCCATGGGCCTTAAGAATTCCGCGCATGAATATGCATGCACCTCCTTTCCAAACTCCTGTTTCTATCAGATCTCCACATATGTTGTCTCTAAGTACAGATTCGATGCAAAATTGAATATTTTCCAGACGCTTTTGCCCCACCATGGTGTGGGCAAATTTAGGTCAAACCCTTCCTTCTTGTTTGTCTTGTAAATTTCCATATCCGCGCCCAAAAATTTTTGGAGATATTTTTCTCAGAAGCTTCATTGTGGGGCTATCAGCTGCTTCATCTTCAAGCCATATGGAATGGCTTACTGATTTTTTTAGAAGATCAATATATAGTGCTCTAAGATTGTCATTTTTTTGGGGTTGCATATGCTTGTGCTCTACAGTTGTTTATAAAAATATTTTGCAAGTTGCTGCCAAAGTTTTTCCAGTCAAACTGCCTTGAAAAGGCAATTGAAGCATCTTTGTATTTTTCTTTATTTTTGGCTAGCTCTACGATGTTATCGGAAAGAGCTTCGTAGTCACCTGGTTTTGCGAGAAGGCCAGATACTCCATGCGACACGGCGTCAACGATGCCTCCAGTCGAAAATGCTGCGGTGGGGACGCCATGTGCTGCAGCTTCGATCGCTACCATGCCAAACCCTTCGGGATCATGGGGATTATGTTTTACAGGAAATACATGGACGCTAGCGGCGCAATAAGCTGTTGCAAGGGTGTGATCCGATACTCTGCCGAGAAATCTTATATGGTTGGCAATTCCTCGTCTTTGTGCCTCTTCAATAATGGATTGTGCACTCTGCCCTTTGGCGTGAAGCGATTCCATTGGTACATCGCCAATGACCACTAATACGGCGTTTGGAATTTCCCCCACAATTGTAGGAAGGCTGTAACGGACGAATTCTAATATGCCCTTTCTTTCTGCTAGGCGGCCAACGGACAATAAAATGGTTCCGTCTTTCAAGTTATTTGTTTCTTTAAAGCTCTTGATTGCATGATTGTTAGGTTCTATAGCGCTTGATTCTACTCCCGGATATATAACGGAAATTTTTTCGCTGGGAATGCCGATGTTGCGGGCGAGTTGTGCGGTCGGCTGGCTGTTGGCAATGATTAAATCCATTTTTCGGATCGTAGGTAGCCAAAGCAGTTTATAAACAAAATGATTTACTGTGATGTCTAGTCCGTGAGCATAGGTCACAGATTTTGCTCCGCTGAGTTTTGCAATAAGTAAGGCAATAGGGGACATTAATCCGCTGCCCGCTAACACATAATCGGGTCGCCAGTTTTTGATGCAAGCTATTGAGCGAGCGAGAGCCAGGAAAAGAAACAGCCAAAGAGGTTTTGATTGTGCCCCAAAAAAATTGGGGCCTTCAGGCTGCGAGCTGGGTGGTGAATCGGGTCCTATTAAGCGTACATCTGCGAACCGACTAAGCTCTTGTGCCATATGCCAGTTCAGTTTTTCCATTCCGCCTACAAGAGGTGGCAGATTCCTGGTGATATGTAAGATTTTTAAGCTTTTAGGTTCCGTTGATGGCGGCATTTTTGGCGCTCTTTTTTAAAGGGCTTGTCTAGGTGGTGTGTGTTCTGCCGAGCGTTATGTTTTGGTTTCAATTTTTTTGAAGTAATCTGAGTTATTTGTGACGGTTGCTTTTTCGACAGATTTATTACGCGCAAACAACATTATATCCTTCCTTAAATCTTCCTCTCGTATCAATCAAAAGAGCGGAATGTTTGGCAAGAGCGTTGTAATCAAATTCATCATGATCCGTCGCCAATATGACGCAATCAAAACTCTTGATCGATTCTTCCGTCAGCGGCACAGATTTCAAATCAAAATGATAATCGCGCTTGCGCGGGAACACGGGTACGTAGGGGTCTGAATATTCTACGTGTGCTCCCTTTTCCTGAAGCAGGTGCATAATCTCTACCGCTGGAGATTCGCGCGTGTCGTCGACGTTCTTTTTGTAGGCTAATCCCAATATCAGGATTTTGCTGCCTTTCACCGCTTTTTCTTTATCGTTTAATGCATCGATGGTTTTTTGGACCACCCAGTGCGGCATGTAGTGGTTGATTTCGCCGGCGAGTTCGATGAATCGTGTATTGACGCCGTACTCTTTGGCTTTCCATGTTAAGTAAAAGGGGTCGATGGGGATGCAATGTCCGCCCAGGCCTGGGCCTGGTGTGTAGGGGACAAAACCGAAAGGTTTGGTCGCCGCGGCTTTGATGACTTCGTGGATGTTGATGCCCATTTTATCGGCGACGATTTTCATTTCGTTCACTAGGCCAATATTGACTGCGCGGTGGATGTTTTCCAGCAGTTTGGTCATTTCTGCAACTTTGGTGCTGCTGACAGGCACGACTACGTCAATGATCTGCTCGTAAAGCGTTTTGCCCACTTCCAGGCAGTTGGATGTATGACCGCCGACCACCTTGGGAATGGTTCTGGTGGAATAGTTGGGATTACCTGGATCTTCCCGTTCCGGGGAATAGACTACGAAAAAGTCTTCACCAATTGTGCGGGCGGTTTTTTCAACTCTGGGGACTATGAGTTCTTCTGTAGTGCCGGGGAAAGTTGTGCTTTCCAAAACAAGAATCTGGCCTGCTCTTAAAAAAGGCAGGAGTGATTCTGTGGTAATTCGGACGAAGCTGAGATCGGGTTCCTGGTGCTTTGTCAGGGGGGTAGGTACACAGATGATCAAAGCATCGCAATCTTTTGCTGAGGAGAAATCACCGCTGGCTTTAAAGCTTTTGCCCGCGGCGTTTTGAATGAGGTGGCTCGGGATCTGTTTGATGTAGCTTTGGCCAGCTTCTATTTTTCGTATTTTTTCTGGATCTGTATCGAATCCGATGACGGTCTTGAACACTTCGGCGCAGCGCAGGGCGAGAGGTAAGCCGACGTAACCCAATCCGATAATGCCGATTGTTGCGTCATGCGCTTGTAGCTTTCTTAACAAAGACAGTTTGTGGTCCATATTTCACGACATGCCGAAGTGGATGGTTAGCGTCTATGGTAATCCAAGCTCGCTGTGCGTATGCCTAATCGGGCTTTTCCGCCTGATCGAATGGCGACTGATATTAAATAGTAGTCGAAGCGAGATGAACTGGTGGGAATGGTCGAAGTTGATAAGCTGTTTTGAGCATCAATCTGCATCAAACTGAGATGCTTATTTAGAACTAAGAGTGGGATAGGTTGTGCGCGAGAACTGCGATTGTCTATGGTGGCTAGGGCGAGACTTGAACTCGCGACCCCGGCATTATGAGTGCCGTGCTCTAACCAGCTGAGCTACCTAGCCAATCTTCGGGGGGACCCGTGCGAAGGGCCGCCATCATACCAGTCAGGTAAACGAAGTCAAGAAGGGGGACGGCAGATTTTTCCGTTAAACCCTCGCCTCCCTCTGATTAACCCTATTCCAAATAAACTCAACCAAATGGACCAGGATATACCCGGTAACCAATCCCAATATATTGGCCACCATATCTCTAGGGTCGAAGTGGCGGCCGGGGGAGAGCCATTGGCCGAATTCCATGGCGATGGAGTAGGGGATTAGCAGGAGTAGAAGAACGACAAGTTTGAGGCGACCCATTAGGGCTACGCAGGCGGACAGCATTAGGAGAAGGTTGCCCATAAAGTGCAAGGATTTGTCGGATGTGGCAACGCCTTTGACGTATTCGGCGGGCATCAGGGCAAATGTGGAAAATACGGCTAGCGCTATGAGGAATTGGCCGATACGGATGCAAAAAAACAGGCGGCTTTTCAGGAAGCGGTCGATAAAGCTGATCATGATCTAGTTGGGAATCCGTATTGCGAAACCGGCGCCGCCCAGTTTGGACCGAAAGATGTCGATACTTCCACCGTAGCTGCTCAAGATATCCACCGCTACTGCAAGCCCAATGCCCTGGCCGGGTGTGGCGGTATCTGCACGCGTTCCGCGAGTCAAAATCGTTTGCTGCACCTCGGCGTTGACTCCCGGACCGTCGTCCTCGACGATCACCGCAAGTTCCCGACCTTGCTGTTGTGCAGAAATGGCCACGGAGTGTCGCCCGTACTTGCAAGCGTTGTCAATCAAGTTGCCGAGCAGCTCCATCAGGTCTGCCTCGTCGCCGTGAAAGTGAAGGTTGTCCGGAATCTTCTGGCTGAACTGCACCCCTTTGGTTTGATAGACCTTCTGCAGCGCACGCACCAACCTCTCAATTAGGGGTTTTACAGGTACTGTGCTGGAGTGACTCGCTTGGGTTACTTGAGCGCTGGCGCGGCGCAATTGATGATCGACGATGGTGGACATACGGGACACTTGTTCGTCGACAATCTGGGCCAGAGCTTCAGGGCTGAGGTTTTGGTTATTTTCCAGATGACCGCGAATAACTGCCAAAGGTGTTTTGAGGCTATGGGCGAGGTCTGACAGGGTGTTGCGATAGCGTTCCCGCTGGGCGCGCTCACTGCGCAACACACTGTTGAGGTTGTCGGTAACCGGTTGGATTTCGGCAGGGTAGGTGCCTGGCAGTTGTTCCAGGCCTTCCTCTACCCGCTTTAGGTCGGCAGCGAGTTTGCGCAGAGGAGAGAGGCCCCATTTGGCGATCAGCGTTTGCACCAGGGCCAATAACAAGGCCATGCCGCCGAGCCATTTCCATAATCGTTTCTGGTAGGCCTCGAGCTCGTTGATCATGGGCTCCCGGCTGTGCATAGCGACAAAGCGATAGCCATGTTCCTTGTTGTTGATATCCCAAACCGTGTCGTAACTGACAGCGTAGTATTCGCGCCCGTCGATCAGCGTGCTGAAGAACTGCATTCGGCCTGGGCTGAAATTGGTGGTCGGTGTGGGCAGGCTCTCAGGGGCAATCAGTTCGCTGGAAAGTGAACGCCATTGAAGGGCGCCTTGGGAGTTCACCACCCAACCCATCAAGCCTGAATTCACCGCGCTGTAGCGGGGTTCGCTCAGTTCTGTGGGCAGTTTTAAGCCTTTTTCGCTCGGTTCAGCGGCTCCGAGAAGGATATAGATTTGCCCGCTCAGTGCGTCGCGCTCGGCGGTACGCAGGCTTCTCTGATAGGCGTGATTGAGCATGGTTGCGCTGAACCCCAGCAGGAGCGGGAGCAGCAGCGCAGAGGCGAGGAAAAGTCGGGCGGTAAGTGATGTGGTGCGGGCGAACAGAGATTAATGTCCTTGAGCCTTGGCCATTGCCTGGAAGTCCGGGTTGAAGCGGTACCCTCGCCCCCGCATGGTGGTGATGAGCTGCAGACTGCCGTCCGGATCGAGTTTTTTGCGCAGGCGACCGATAAACACTTCGATGACGTTACTATCGCGTTCGAAATCCTGCTGATAAAGGTGTTCCGTAAGAACCGTCTTGGAAATGGCTTCGCCTGCGTGTACCGCCAGATACTCCAAGGTGTTGTATTCGTAGCTGGTGAGCTCAACGATTTCACCATTGCGGCTGACAGTTTTAGCGGCGGTGTCGATGACGATGGGGCCGAATTCCAGACGCGGAGAGGCATGCCCCGAGGCGCGGCGGATCAAGGCATTCACGCGGGCGCGCAGTTCTTCATTGTGGAAGGGCTTGACCAGATAATCGTCTGCACCAGCTTCCAGACCTTCCACCTTGTCTTGCCAGTTGCCTCGGGCGGTCAGGATAAGAATCGGGTATTGCTTACCAACCCCGCGAGCTTTTTTGATCAGCTCTATGCCGTCCAGGAAAGGGAGGCCTATATCAATAATGGCCAGGTCGTAGTCGTATTCCTGGGCGAAATACAGTCCCTCGCGACCGTCAGCAGCCTGATCCACTGCGAAGCCTTGCTGCGTAAGAAAGTCCACCAGCTGCTTGCGAATTGATTCTTCATCTTCCACTACCAGCAAACGCATAGCCTGCTCCTTGATGATATGGGTTAGATAATTCTGCCGCTGTTGCCGTCCACGGTGACGATTTTGATTCGCCCACCATCCAGTAACAGCTTGACACGATAAATGGTTTTGCCGTCGGAGTTGACCTCTTCAACGGTCAGCACCCGGCCGCCGTGAGCGGAGCGCGCAATATCGGCAGCTTTCGATTTGTCCGTGCGGCCTTGCCCTTGGGCGTACTGCATGGGCTCGCGCATGTGCTTGGGCGCTGCCCAGGAAAACACGGGCATCACTGCCAGTGACAGTAAAAAAGAGGCCAGCCTTCTCTTGGTTGTACTGATCATCATGTAGAAACCGAGTTAAGTCTCGTCATACGGGATTATGAAAGGCGTTTGCAGTAGAGCAAAGCCGCGCTTGCCAATGGACCGCATTGCCTTTTTTCTGTTCAGTTGTGGCGGACCTAGTTGTTTTGGTGATATGGCTTGGATGAAGACTAGGCTCGTTAACCTGAATATAGGCTGAAGTGTTTACTTGCTGCATTAGCCTATCGTGTTATCTGACTTTTTATCGGATTGCCCCTGTTTATTGATTATTGAGCTACAGCTGTTCGCTCAGCCAGTTTTGAATCGCCTCATAGCTCAAAAAGTGCTTAGCCGGTTGGTGGCTTTCTTCGTGCTGCTTTGCATTGGTATAGCGGAAACGAATGCACCGCATTCCAGCTGCTGTAGCGGATTTTTCGCCGTTATCGCTGTCTTCTATCGCGAGGCAATGCTCAACTGGCACGCCCAGGCGGTGGGCGGCGAGTTGGTAAACATCAGGGGCAGGTTTGTTTTGGGCGACATCATCCTTGCAAACCACCGTCTGAAAATATTCGCTCAATCCGTGAAACTGAATGCTGTGGGTAACTTCGTCTCTGCTCGCTCCGGTGGCGACAGCCAGTGGGATGTTGCGCAGGCGGAGGTGGCGCAGCAGGGCATCCGCACCGGGCATTAAAGGAAACCCCTGTTGTGTCAAGAAGGACTGCAGGTGTTTTTGTTTGCTCGAGAGTAGTGCGCCGGGCTCTATATCAAGGTTAAACTTAGCGGCTAACCACGTGGCGGAGTATATCGAGGGCATGCCCGACAAGTGGCGGCTGTATTCCTCTTCGGACAGATCGACTTTGTGATGCCGCAAGACGGCTTGCCAGCATTGCAAATGTACCGGTTCTGAGTTCACAAGCGTGCCATCGTGATCGAATATGACGGCGCGAATAGGAAGACTGGGCATGATCAATCAAGCTCGGTAAGTCGTGTAGAGGTTCAGCCGCGCGAAAACAGGCCATATTACACAGGCGAAACCGAGCGTTACAAATCTTGTCATCAGCTTATCTCGCCTTTTGTGCAACCTTTGCTGCCCGCTGTATTCGGTATCTGCTTTGCTGTTTTGGGAGGACGAGGCATAAAAATAATCATATGAAATCCTGTCACATCATCATTTTGCCCCTTCTGGTCTTGTCGTTTACCGGCTGTGCTCAGAAGCGATTAATTGAGGCTCTGCAGGCGTCGCAGCAGACCTCTGAACAGCGAATCCTTGCCCAGGAGGAGCAGTTGGCGACGCAGCGTCAACAGATATCCTATCTGGAAGAGCGCAATTTGGACCTTGCCGATGCGCTCTTCGATCTCCAGCAGGAAATCGAAAATCTCAAATTCAGCCAAAAACACCAATCTTCTCAGGCCAAATCCATTTCCCCAAAACCTTCTCAAGCCACCTCAGAAAAACCTGCAATGCAAGAGCCGCAGGTGGATGAGTCGGGCAAGGTGATTCTCGGCACGGTAGAGTGGGTTTGGTTCGATGTCATGGGTGGCAGCGTTGAGGCCCAGCTCGACGATAAACTCCGGTCCTCCTCTATTTATGCCAGCAATATTCAGTTGTTTGAGCGCGACGGCGACCAATGGGTTCGTTTTCAGCTGGCGCCAGCTTCCTCGGACGACACCGGGGCAGGGCCGTACGAGTCTCCGCTATTGCGCAAAGTTCGTGTGCGTCCTGCCAACGGCGATGACCCTGAGAGCAGGCCGATTGTACGGCTGAAAGTGAAGTTGGGAACTTTGATCGAGGACACCGAATTTACCCTGGTCAACCGAGATACCGCTGAATCCCCCGTCGTTCTGGGCCGCTCCTTCCTGCGTGACATAGCTGTTGTCGATGAAAAACGCCAGCACACGCAACGCAAGCATTCCGAGAATTCCTCCCTATGAGTAAATCCGTCTCTTCCACCCGGGTTCCGCTGTACGTTTTGGTGCTCGGATTAATAGGTGCGGGCCTGTTTTTGACGTTCTATCGCCATTACACGTTTGACGTTCCGTGGTTGCCGGATGCCAAACGGCAGATCTGGTCCATCGAAGCCAAAGTCGAGTTTGAAGCGCTTGGACAACCGGTAAAGCTATCCCTGGCAGTACCGGATAATCAACCTGGGTTTGAGCGTGTATCTGAGCACACGGCGAGCCCCGGTTACGGCCTAGCGTTCGTAGACGAAGGTGTGAAGCGGCGCGCCGAGTGGTCCATTCGCGAAGCAAAGGGCCGGCAGACCTTGTATTACCAGGTCGATATGCTCTTTGACGAAGACTCTTTCAATGTCACCGAAGGTGTGCCCCCGGTTATAGAAACCGTAACCTATGCCGGACCGGAGCAGACCGCGGTAACCCAGCTACTGCAGCGAGCGCGGGCGCGTTCGGCGGATGCGTTCACTATGACGCGCGAGCTGATTGCGGAATTCAACAACGAAACTCAGCTGGCGCAGCTGCTGGTGCAGCAGAAGTCGCGCGAACGGCGTTTGGTGGAGATGTTGAACCTCGCCGGTATTCCGGCGCGAGTCGTACAGACCCTGTTTTTGGAAGACGGCCGACGGCGCCAGACCTTGGTGAGCTATCTGCAAGTATTCTCCGGAGACCAATACGCCTTGTTCGATCCGCAAACGGGTCAGCAGGGGCAGATGGAGAATCAGTTGCTGTGGGAGCAGAACTCAAGCTCATTGCTGGATTTGGTTGGTGGGCGTGATTCTGCGGTCACCTTTTCGATCATTAGTCAGGAAGTGCCGGCTTCCCGCATCTATCAGGAAAAAGTGGCCCACCTGAAAAACGCCATGGACTTCTCCATTCACAGTCTGCCGCTGGAAGAGCAGGCCATGTTCAAAGGCATTCTGCTGATTCCTGTGGGTGTTCTAGTGGTCGTAATCATGCGCATTCTGGTCGGTATCCGCACTTCGGGTACGTTTATGCCGGTGCTGATTGCGCTGGCGTTTATCCAGACGAGTTTGATTACCGGATTGGTCGGCTTTTTTCTGATCGTTGGCGTCGGTCTGATGATCAGGTCTTATTTGTCGCGCCATAACCTGCTGCTGGTGGCGAGGATATCGGCGGTGATCATCTCAGTCATTGTCATTATTGCGGCATTCTCCGTACTGGCTTATGGCTTGGGATTGGCGGAAGGACTAAAAGTCACCTTCTTCCCTATGATCATCCTGTCATGGACTATCGAGCGCATGTCCATTTTGTGGGAAGAAGAGGGCGCCAAAGAGGTGTTTATCCAGGGCGGTGGATCGCTGTTGGTGGCCGTCTTGGCCTATCTGGTGATGATCAATCCAATCGTCCGCCATCTGATGTTCAACTTTATCGGCCTGCAATTTGTCTTTATGGCGCTGGTGCTGATGTGCGGTAATTACACCGGCTACCGCCTGAGCGAGTTGCGCCGTTTCAAACATCTGGTCCAAGAGCGCTGATATGAATCTGCTGCAGTACTGGCGCGAACGCACCGTCTACGGCCGCTTGGCAGGGAAGGGCATCTTGGGCATGAACTGCCGCAATATCCGCTACATCTCCCGCTATAACCCGCGTACCTTGTATCCATTGGTGGACGATAAGCTCAAAACCAAAACCCTGGCACTGGAGCACGGCGTCAATGTGCCGGATCTGATCGGCGTGATCGACAACCAACACGACGTGCGCAAAATCGCCAAAATGACAGACGGCATTCCGGGCTTTTGCATCAAACCGGCGAAAGGCTCGGGTGGCAAAGGGATTCTGGTGATCGATCGAGTAGTAGACGGGGTCTACTACAAAACCAATGGCCAACCGATTTCGCTGCAGGATATCCAGCGCCATATCTCGAATATCCTGGCTGGTTTGTTCTCTCTCGGCGGTAAAACCGATTTTGCCTTGGTGGAATCATTGATCAAGGTGGATGACGCGTTTCGCCAGTTTACCCACGAAGGGGTGCCGGATTTGCGCGTGATTGTGTTTCGCGGCTTTCCGGTGATGTCCATGATGCGGTTGTCCTGCGCGTCGTCCAAGGGCAAGGCCAATTTGCACCAGGGGGCGGTAGGCGTAGGTATCTCGATGGATACTGGCGGCGCGGTGCGCGCAGTGCAAAGTGGCCGGCCGGTAACGCATCACCCGGATACCAAACAGCCATTGAGTGAGCTGGTGGTCCCGCAGTGGATCGGCATGCTCGAACTCGCTTGCGCTTGCTACGACATGACGGGTTTGGGGTATCTGGGCGTCGATTTGGTGCTCGATAAAAACCGCGGGCCATTGTTGCTGGAGCTTAACGCCCGACCGGGATTATCGATCCAGGTTGCCAATAACGCGGGCCTTTTGCCGCGTTTGCGGCGCATCGAAAGCATAAAAAAGCCGGAAAAGTTCCCAATCGTTGAACGCGTCGCATATTCTCGCACTCATTTCGCTGCACAATCTGACCTTTGAGCGCCGCTGCTCGCCAATCTTTGGACACTGATGTCCGTTCAAATTTTGATCTAACAAGCCGAGCGCCCGCCTGATATAATGCCCGGCTCTTTTTTGTTCACTGCGAATACGCCGTCGATCTCATGAATGTACAGGACTATATGAATTTGGTCGGGCAACAAGCCCGATCTGCCTCCCGCCTGCTGGCAACTGCTAGTACTGCAAGCAAAAACGCTGCGTTAAATGCTATTGCGGAGCAACTCACCAAATCGCGCGCGCAGTTGGCGGAAGCCAATGCGACAGATTTGGCCAAAGGCCGCGAGCGTGGACTGGAGCCGGCCTTGCTGGATCGTCTGGAACTGACGCCGGCGCGCATCGACGCCATGATCGAAGGCATTCGCCAAGTGGCGGCGCTGGCGGATCCTTGCGGTGAAATCACCGATCTCAAATACCGCCCAACCGGCATTCAGGTTGGCAAAATGCGTGTGCCTCTGGGTGTGGTCGGCATTATTTATGAGTCACGTCCCAACGTGACCATAGACGCCGCAAGCTTGTGTTTGAAATCCGGCAATGCGGCGGTTTTGCGCGGTGGCAGTGAATCCATTGCCTCGAATATGGCCATAGCCGCCTGCATTCGCGCCGGTTTGCGTGAAGCAGGCTTGCCGGAAACGGCAGTGCAAGTCGTCGAAACCACGGATCGCGACGCAGTGGGCGCCATGATCACTATGCCTCAATATATTGATGTGATCGTGCCGCGCGGTGGCCGCAGCTTGATCGAGCGCATTTCCACAGAGACCAAGGTCCCCGTCATCAAACATTTGGATGGCGTTTGCCACGTTTATATAGATGCAGCCGCCGATCTGGATAAAGCCTTCAAAATCTCCCTCAACGCCAAGACCCACAGATACGGCGTATGCAACGCTATGGAAACCCTGTTGGTTAATGAAGCAGTTGCCGACCAGATTCTGCCCCGTCTGGCAGAAGCCTACGGCGCCAAAGGCGTAGAACTGCGCGGTTGCGAAAAAACCCGTGCACTTTTGCCCGATGCCAAAGTAGCCACGGAGGAAGACTGGTATGCCGAATATCTCGCGCCGATCCTCGCCATCAAAATAGTGAGTGGACTGGACGAGGCGATCGAGCATATCAATCGTTATGGCTCGCAACACACAGATGCCATAGTGACGGAAAACTACACGCGCGCGCGCCAGTTCATTACGGCGGTGGATTCCAGCTCGGTGATGGTGAATGCATCAACCCGTTTTGCCGATGGCTTTGAATACGGTTTGGGTGCCGAAATCGGCATTTCCACCGATAAAATTCACGCCCGTGGTCCGGTCGGACTGGAAGGGCTGACCTCCCAGAAATGGGTGGTGCTCGGCGATGGGCATATCCGCCAGTGATGGCGACATTGCAACTGTTTCTGGGCGGCACATTCAACCCGGTTCATATAGGCCACACCCGCTTAGCGCTGGAATGCCATCTGCGCACCGGCGCTGGTGTGGCTTTTGTTCCCTGTGCGGACCCGCCTCACAAACCCCACCCAGAAGTGTCTATAGCTCACCGTCTGTCGATGCTCGAATTGGCAGTGGCGGAGCTGAATGCTGTGGTAGCAAATGAAGCCACCTTCACGATTGATCGGTGTGAAATCGAGGAAATCAGCGGGCCGTCCTATACATTCAATACTCTGCGGCACCTGCGGCACCTGCGTCCGCAAGAGGTATTGGTGTGGTTGATTGGCATGGACAGCCTCGTCAGTCTGCATACATGGCATCGCTGGCGCGAGCTGACCGATGTGGCGAATTTGTTGGTGATCAATCGACCCGGTTGGCAACGGCCACATGAAGGCGAGGTGGCGGAGTGGCTGAGCGAGCGGGAACGCAGTCTGGAGCAGTTGGACGCATTTGGTGGTGTGGCCTTTTTGGAGACGACTCCGGTTGCCATCTCATCCACAGAATTACGCAAACAAATGGCGCAGGGCCTGACAGGTAAATATCTCCTGCCCGAGCCTGTGCAGCAGTACATCCAATCTCATCATTTGTATTTATCCCATTAATCTTTGAAGTAGCTTATGAATTTAGAACTCAACAAACTGATCATCGACGCGCTCGAAGATCTGAAAGGCCAGAAAATCGTTGAACTGGATGTCCGCCAATTAACGGACATCATGGATCATTTGATCATTGCGACCGGTACCTCCAATCGCCACGTAAAATCCCTTGCGGATAACGTCGTCGAAGAACTGAAAAAAGCCAATCATCGGCCGCTCGGTATCGAAGGGCTGGAATTGGGCGAATGGGTTTTGATCGATTACGGCGATACGGTTGTGCATATCATGCTGCAAGCGACGCGCGATTTTTATGAACTGGAAAAACTCTGGTCGAAGGTACCTGCACATCGCGCCGAAGATCGTCAGTAAATAAAGAGAGATCGCAAAAGAGGTAGGCGCTAGATCATGAAGGTTCAGATGATCGCCGTGGGAACGCGTATGCCGGCCTGGGTACAGGCGGGCTACGACGAGTACGCGAAGCGCTTGCCTAAGGAATTGACCCCGACCTTGGTGGAAATTCCGCTCGGTAACCGGGGTAAAAACGGTGCCGTGCAGGACGCAATGAAGCAGGAGGGCGAAGCTATCCTGCAGCATATTTCTTCAGCCACCACCATGGTCGCGTTGGATGTGCAGGGAAAATCCTGGTCGACTGAGCAATTGGCCGAGCAGTTGTCGCGCTGGCGTATGGACGGTCGCAATCTGGCATTTGTGATCGGCGGGCCGGATGGTTTCAGTCAGCAATGTTTGGCCCGCGCCGACGTGCGCTGGTCTCTTTCCAATCTCACGCTTCCTCATCCTGTGGTCCGCATTGTGTTGATCGAGCAGTTGTATCGCGCTTGGACTATTTTGCAGAACCATCCATATCACAAGTGAGTTTCTGCGAATTCGCAGCGGAGGATAAAAATCTGTCGCTGCGGAACGTCTTGCAGGTCTTTCTGGTCAGAGAATTTTTCATGTGCGGCTGCGAACTGGTTTATTCTGCCGTATTTACCCGGCATACTCGCCCGCCACGGCCCTGATTGCCGATACCGACTAGAATCAATAAAGCTATTTCTTGAATTTAGCTGCCACGATTCACCATTTGCATTGAGATATGCCGTTTCGCGACATCGATAACGATCTTCACCGCTTAAAGGACATCAAGACGGAAGCCCGTCTGATTGGTTCGCGCATATCCGTTGCTTTTGTCGGCGTCTTGCTGCTGTTCGGCATTCTGATTTTCCGCTTTTACCACCTGCAAATCGTAAATTACGAAGCTTATGTGACGCGCGCGGAAAGCAATCGTATTCAAGTGCAACCCGTGCCGCCCAATCGCGGACTTATTTTTGATCGCAATGGCGTTTTACTAGCGGAAAATCGTCCGAGTTATACGCTCTCCATCGTTAAAGAGCGCACCCCTGACCTGGAAAAAACCCTTGCGGCTGTAGCGACGCTTATCGATGTCGGTGAGGACGATCTGGCGAATTTCCGCAAGGCCTTAAGCCAGCGTCGCCGTCCTTATGAGTCAGTTCCCCTGCGCTATCACCTCACTGAAGAAGAAATTGCACGTATCGCTGTGAATGAATACGCCCTAGAAGGGGTTGAGGTCGAAGCGCAACTGGTGCGCTATTACCCCTACGGCGAGCTGTTCGCCCATACCATTGGTTATGTCGGCCGTATCAGCGAACGCGAGCTTGCCAATTTCGACGATCAAATGTATCGCCGTTACAGCGGCACCCACAGCATCGGCAAAATCGGTGTAGAAAAATATTATGAGGAAGAACTGTTGGGAGAGGTGGGTTCTCAGCACGTTGAGGTCAATGCGCACGGGCGTGTGTTGCGCACTTTGGAGCGTATCGACCCGGTTCCGGGAAAAGATATTTATTTAAATCTGGATATCGAAGTGCAAAAGGCTGCTGCCGAAGCCATGGCTGGCCGACGGGGAGCGGTAGTGGCAATTGAAGTGGCGACTGGCGGCTTACTGGCGCTTGTCAGCACGCCAAGTTTCGACCCCAATCTGTTCGTCACGGGAATCAGCGTGCAGAATTATCGAGAACTGAATGAATCCCCAGATCTGCCGCTGCTCAACCGCACCATTCAAGGCCAATATCCACCCGGATCGACTCTCAAGCCCATGCTCGGCTTGGGCGGTCTGGAAAGCCGCGTGATCACGCCCCAATGGCGTATTCGCGACCCCGGATTCTACATATTGGAAAACAGTGAACGACGCTATCGCGACTGGAAAAAATACGGTCACGGTAATCAGGTGGATTTGCATCAGGCAATCGTCGAATCCTGCGATACCTATTTTTACGATCTGTCGGTGCGCATGGGGGTGGATCGGATGCATCCGCTGGGCGCTGCCTTTGGTTTGGGAAGTCGCACAGGTATCGATATCCCCAGCGAACGGGCGGGCAACTGGCCGTCGCGCATGTGGAAAAAAGCTGTGCGAGGGCTGCCGTGGTTCCCTGGTGACAGTCTGAACATGAGCATCGGTCAGGGCGATGTGCTGGCGACACCTTTGCAACTCGCCGTTATGACCGCCGGTTTGGCTACGCGGGGAATTATTCACGAACCGAGAGTCGTCGAGCGGGTTGGCAACGAGAAGGTTTTGGCTCCGGCCGAAGTTCGTTATGAAGCGCGTGAAGAGAATTGGGATTCCGTTGCACAGGCGATGGAAGCGGTGGTGCACAGCGCGCGCGGTACTGCAAAAGTGATCAATCGCGGTGTGACCTATCGCATCGCCGGCAAAACTGGGACGGCTCAGGTTATCGGGATTGCTCAGGACCAGGAATACGACCGGGACAAAATCCATGAGCGCAATCGCGACCACGCCTTATTTATTGCCTATGCCCCGGTGGAGAAACCGGAAGTGGCCGTGGCGATTGTGATTGAAAATGGTGAGCACGGATCGAGCGCAGCGGCGCCTGTCGCCCGCCAAGTGTTCGACACCTGGTTTGCCGTGGAAGCCGTCCGCCAGGCTCAACGTGAACAAGAAGCCGCATTGGGTTACAGGCCATGATGTCCAAAGGGCAGGATTTCGTCCGGCGCTTGCCGGATTCCAGTCATCACTTCAAGAGCGCCACCAGTTTTTGGCGCCTTATTCATATAGATCCAATCTTGCTGCTCGGCCTTTTGGCGCTTAGCGTTTACGGTTTGGTAGTGTTGTACAGCGCGAGCGGTCACAGCCAATTTATGGTGAAACGCCAGATCATATTTTTCGGCATGGCGTATCTCGCCATGTTTGCGGTGGCGCAGGTCAATTTAATGTTTCTCGAGCGCTACGCATTTTGGTTTTACGGCTTCGGGGTCATTCTGCTGGTGCTGGTGTTGTTGGTTGGCGTAGGAGCTAAAGGCGCCCAGCGTTGGTTGAGTTTGGGAGTCATTCGTTTTCAGCCGTCGGAGATTCTCAAGCTGGCCGTGCCTATTTGCGTGGCATCGTTTTTCTCCGCCCGCATTCTGCCGCCGCGTTTCTCTCATATCGTGATTTGCCTTGGCTTTATCCTTCTACCTGCCGCATTAATCGTTAAACAGCCGGATCTTGGCACGGCAATTCTGGTGGCGACATCAGGGTTGATCGGACTTTTCCTCGCGGGACTTCCCTGGCGCTACATCATAGGAACAGTCGGGGCTTTGGCGGCAGCGGCTTGGCCCATGTGGCATTTTGTTATGCATGACTATCAGAAGCGTCGGGTGCTGACACTGTTGGATCCGGAAGCGGACCGACTTGGCGCAGGCTGGAACATTATCCAGTCCAAAACCGCTATTGGCTCCGGTGGTTGGGAAGGCAAAGGTTGGATGAATGGCACCCAGTCGCAGCTCGATTTTTTGCCTGAGAGCCATACGGATTTCATTATCGCGGTGCTGGCCGAAGAGTTCGGCATGATGGGAGTTTTATTGTTGCTCGCGGGCTATTTTTTCGTCATTAGCCGCGGTTTGTGGATTGCCGTTACGGCGCAAAGCACTTTCAGTCGGATCCTGGCGGGCAGTATTACGCTGACCTTTATGGTCTACGTGTTCGTTAACATTGGAATGGTGTCGGGTTTATTGCCTGTTGTTGGTGTGCCGCTGCCTTTGGTGAGTCTGGGGGGCACGTCACTCATTTCCTTGATGCTTGGGTTTGGCTTACTTATGGCGGTTGCAACCGAACGCAAGCGCGTAACTGTATAAACGGAAAAGATTACTTATGATGAAAAAATTTTGGTCCGGCGCCATCTTGGCAACCTGTATCGTGGGAAGTCAGGCAAACGCGGATTACAGCCGCCATCAAGAGGCCAAAGCCTTTGTTGATCGTATGGTGAAGCAGCATAAGTTTGATGCTAAAACCGTGGAATCCTGGCTGGCCCAGGCGGAGAAGAAACAAGCCATCCTGGATGCGATTTCCCGCCCCGCTGAAAAGACCAAGCCCTGGTTCGAATATCGCAAGATCTTTCTCGACAACGATCGGATTCAGCAGGGTGTCGCTTTCTGGAAAGAAAACGAAAAAACCTTGATCACTGTATCTGAACGCTACGGTGTCGATCCGGCGATTATCGTCGCCATAATCGGCGTGGAAACCCGCTACGGTCGCCATATGGGCAGCTATCGGGTAATCGATGCTTTAACCACGCTCGGTTTTGATTACCCACCGCGCAGCGAATTTTTCCGCAAGCAGTTGGAGGAATTATTTTTGTTGGCGCGCGAGCAAAAACAAAATCCGCTCGACTTAAAAGGCTCCTACGCCGGTGCCATGGGCTACGGTCAATTTATTCCCAGCAGCTACCGTCACTACGCGCGCGATTTTGACGGCGATGGAGTTGCGGATATCTGGACCAACAAAAACGACGCTATTGCCAGCGTTGCCAATTATTTCAAGGCGCACGGATGGCAGTCAGGGCAGCCGGTATTTGTACGGGCTAAAGTCAAAGGCAAAGTGGATGAAAGCCTGGTCAATTCCACCGCGCGACCAACTATGACGATTGCCGAATTGCGCAAAAAAGGTGTCGAACCAGCGTCATCGGTAGCAGCGGACCAGTCGGCCAGTTTGCTCAGTTATGTGCAGGAGGATGGCGACGAATATTGGCTGGGATTCAATAATTTCTACGTGATCACTCGTTACAATCGCAGCCAGCTTTACGCTATGGCGGTGTGGCAGCTTAGCGAAGCCATCAAGGAAGCGCGTAAGGCATAAGCAGAACTGACTTAAATGGGGGAAAGGTACGAAGTTATGTTTTTGCTTCGGTGGGGATTTATCGCGTTGCTGCTATCGGCTTTGTTCGGATGTGTCACCGTGACCAAGCCGAGTTCGACGACTGTCGTTCTGCAAGATAGTGCTCCGGATGAAGATGTGGATGTATCCGGTGTGGAGGATGCAGTGCCGCGTCATGAGCTGATTAAGGTGGCGGGTAACAAGACGCCTTATACAGTTCTGGGCAAAACCTACCATGTGAATTTCAATACCAAAGGTTTCACCGAGACAGGTTATGCCTCCTGGTATGGCAAGAAATTTCACGGCAATAAAACTTCCAATGGCGAAATCTACGATATGTACGCCATGACCGCCGCGCATAAAACTCTGGCGATTCCTGCTTACGTGAAAGTGACGAACCTGGAAAATGGGTCCAGCGTGGTTGTGCGAGTCAATGACCGCGGCCCTTTCCATGAAGGGCGCATTATCGATCTCAGCTACGCGGCCGCTAAAAAATTGGGCTTTCACGAAAAGGGCACAGCAAAGGTTCGTATTGAGGTGATCGAGCCTGATCTGCCGCCAGGGGCTCAACTTGCTTCTGCAACGCCCGCAGCGCCTGCGGTCTCTGCTGCCCCACCGGTAGCGTCTATACCTTCAGTAACTCCTTCTCCTGCAGCCGCAGAGGGTGTTGCTCCTGTCGTACAGCCTCCCGCCCAAAATATTCCGCAAGCCTATTTGCAGTTAGGTGCGTTTAGTAAACCGGAGAGTGCCGCAGACCTCAGTAACAAGGTGGCCGCCGCCGGTATGAAAGCGCACGTGCGTCCCGAGCCAGCAAACAATCTGTACAAAGTGCTGGTGGGGCCGATCCTGGATAACTTCGAGCTGCTGGATTTGCGCAAAAGACTTGCCGAGGCGAGCCTGCCGGAAGCGCACTTGGTGGAGTATTAAGAAGAGGCTCGTTTGCGTTTCGCTCGCGTCATAAAACGGTCAAGCATTTGCCACATTTCTGTCACGCCGCGCCTTTAAGGTCGCTCCCTAAATTGTCATCCCTAGGAGAGATCTTAATGAGTAAGGCCACGTTCGACCCCACCCTGTATAACTCGAGTGACAACACGCCTTTCGCCACTGTCTTGGAGCGGCACATCCACCGGCGAACGTTGATCCGCACCGGCAGTGCTATGGCCGCCTTGTCGATTATGGCGAGCCTAGGACTGAGTGGTTGTGACAGCAATTCCGATAAACATCGCAGCAGCGGCGCGGGCAGTCCGGTGACATTGCCGGATGCAGAAAAGCCTCTTACCGCCTTGGGCTTCCAATCCATCCCCGGCTCGCGCACCGATGCCATAGTGGTGCCGGAAAATTACAAAGCGTCCATTCTCGCCCCCTGGGGCACGCCGCTAAATGATCGGGCGGCACCGTGGAAGCCGGATGGCACCAATACCGCCGAGGACCAAGCCAATTCTGTTGGTATGCACCACGACGGTATGTCGTTCTATCCATTGAATGGCAGTCATGAAGACGGCTTGCTGTGCATCAACCACGAATACATTGACCAAGACGCGCTGCACCCCAATGGTGTCACCCGCGACGCAACCACCAGGCGGCGAATCCTGGCTGATGAGGTGCGTAAGGAAATCTACGCGCATGGTGTCACGGTGGTACGCATTAAAAAGGTGGAAGGGGGTTGGCAGGTCGTGGCCAACGATCGCCATAACCGCCGCATTACCGGTGCCACTGAGATGGACATCAGCGGCCCTATGGCCGGTCACGATTTGCTGAAAACGCCGTTCTCGCCTGATGGCATCAGTGCGCGCGGTACCTTCAATAACTGCGGCAATGGCACATCCCCCTGGGGTACCTTTTTAACCTGTGAAGAAAATTGGCCAGGTTATTTTGCCAACACGGCGGAGCGCACCGCGGATCAAGCACGTATCGGTTTGGGCACCACAGGCAACCAGTATGGATGGAATGACCTAGCCGGGAATGAGAGTGAGAAAAACGACGAGTTTGCTCGTTTTGACGTGACCCCGCGAGCCGAAAGCGCCCTGTTGGACTACCGTAACGAAGCCAATGGGCACGGCTATATTGTTGAAATCGACCCCTATTCACCCGACAGTCGCCCTATTAAGCGAACGGCGCTGGGCCGCTTTCGTCATGAAGCCTGCGAGGTGGGGAAGCTTGCGGCAGGCCGGCCAGTGGCCTTTTACTCAGGGCACGATGCTCAGGGTGAATATGTGTATAAATTTGTCTCGTCGGCTCTTTGGGATCCGGCGGACGCCAAACGCGAGGACCGGCTTGCGGTGGGTGATAAATATTTAAACGAGGGCACCCTTTATGTGGCACGCTTCGATGAAGACGGAACGGGTGTTTGGCTGCCGCTGACATTGGAGAGCTTGGCGAAGGACGGCAAGCCTCTCAGTGAGTCCTTCGAAAGCTTGGCAGACATTATTCTCAATACCGCTGGTGCAGCGGATCTCTTGGGGGCGACGCCCATGGATCGCCCCGAGTGGGGAGCGGTTGATCCCATCACCGGCAGTGTCTATATGACGCTGACCAACAATACTGCTCGTCGAGAAGCCAATGCTGCAAACCCGCGAGTGAATAACAAATTTGGCCATATCATCCGCTGGGATGAAAGCGAGGATCACCGCAGTTTTACCTGGGATATTTTCTTATTTGGTGCACCAGCGGACGCGGAAGAGGGTGTTAATCTTTCCGGACTGACGGATCTCAACCAATTCGCCAGCCCTGATGGTTTGATGTTCGACGAACGCGGAATCTTGTGGGTGCAGACCGACAACGGCGCAAGTGAGGTGACGAAAAGCACCAATGATCAAATGCTGGCCGTTATTCCCTCGGCCTTGGTAGACGCGGGGGGCAACCAGCAAGTTATCAGTGGCACTAATCAAACTGAGCTACGACGCTTTTTGGTGGGGCCTAACGGGAGCGAAATTACTGGCTTGGCATTTACCGGTAATCACCATACGTTTTTCGTCAACGTGCAGCATCCGGACAATTGGCCATACGGTGATGACGCTCAGGAGCAAACCCCTGCAGGTGTGACCATCCGCCCACGCTCTGCCACTGTTGTAGTGGAAAAAGTACAGGGTGGTCCAGTCGGCGAATAGGTTGTACATGATGTCCGGGGCGCCAAGCCCGGGCATTTCTCGCGGGCGTGCGCATCCCTGCTCGTCGGCTATCAGGCCGGCCTTTGTTCTGTGGAACGTATTGCTTCAGGAGCCGCTATCGGCTAAAATTCGCGGCCTTTTGGCAGGTCTCTCTGCCATTTTTTGATACGGCGCAAGCTCTGTGGTCTTGGCAAATGGTTGTCCTGGCCTGAAATCTTGGAAGAGCTTCGAATCCCTAAGGGGTTGAAGTTCGGCTAAGTGCTTCGCGGCGTCCAATCTTTACTGGAGCATTAGTACATGTACGCAGTAATCGTATCCGGTGGTAAACAACACCGTGTTCAAGAGGGCGAAATTCTTCGTCTGGAAAAAATCGAAGCTGCCACTGGCGACACTGTAGAATTCGATCAAGTTTTGCTGGTCGCTAAAGACGGTAACGTTACCCTCGGCGCCCCGCTGGTTTCTGGCGCTAAAGTGAAAGCAGAAATTTTGTCTCACGGCCGCGCTGATAAAGTGACCATCATCAAGTTCCGTCGCCGTAAGCATTCTATGAAACGTCAAGGCCATCGTCAGTGGTACACCGACGTTAAAATTACCGGCATCAACGCGTAAGAGGATTTATCAATGGCTCACAAGAAAGCAGGCGGTAGTACCCGCAACGGTCGCGATTCCGAAAGTAAACGTCTTGGCGTCAAAGTTTTCGGTGGTCAGGCTATCAATGCTGGCGGCATTATCGTTCGTCAGCGTGGCACCCAGTTTCATGCTGGTGCGAACGTAGGTATCGGTAAAGACCATACCCTGTTCGCGAAAGTCGATGGCGCGGTTAAATTCGAAGTGAAGGGCCCGCGCAATCGCCGTTACGTGAGCGTTGTGACCGCCTAATCACGCGCAGCGTCGGACTAATCGAAAAGCCCTGTCCCAGTAGACGGGGCTTTTTCGTTTATAAAGTTTGCATCAAACGGTTCTGTTGATGACGATGGAGCCAGGTCAGAATTATGAAATTTGTCGATGAAGCCACGATTTTCGTCCAGGCCGGACGCGGTGGCGATGGTTGTTTAGCGTTCCGGCGGGAAAAATTCATTGCTAAAGGCGGCCCAAACGGCGGTGATGGCGGTGATGGCGGTTCGGTTTATCTGGTTGCCGACGAAAGCCTGAACACCCTGGTCGACTACCGCTTTACCCGCAGTTTTCAGGCGCAGAATGGTGAATCTGGCAAGGGTTCGAACTGCACTGGGAAATCGGGGGAGGATCTGGTTCTACCCGTGCCGGTGGGCACATCCGTTATCGACGATGAAACGGGTGTTGTGATCGGCGATTTGACTGCCCCTGGCGAGCGCTTGAAAGTGGCGCAGGGCGGTTGGCACGGCCTGGGCAATACTCGTTTCAAATCCAGTACCAATCGCACACCTCGTCAAACCACTCCGGGCAGCCCGGGGGAGGCACGCTATCTCCGCCTCGAACTTAAAGTTTTGGCTGATGTGGGCATGCTCGGTCTTCCCAATGCCGGAAAGTCGACCTTTATCCGTGCCGTCTCGGCTGCTGAGCCGAAAGTGGCGGACTATCCTTTTACCACCTTGGTGCCGAGTCTCGGCGTCGTGCGCACCAATCGCTTGCGCAGCTTTGTGATTGCCGATATTCCCGGTTTGATCGAGGGGGCATCAGAAGGAGCGGGTCTCGGTATTCGTTTCCTCAAGCATCTCACCCGTTGCCGTATCCTCGTGCATTTGGTGGATATGTGTCCGGTCGACGGTTCCGATCCCGTAGAAAATGCGCGCGCCATCATTGCAGAGTTGGGACGATTCAGTGAAACCCTGGCGCAACGTCGCCGTTGGCTGGTATTGAATAAAGCGGATTTGCTGCTGCCGGAAGAGGCAGAAGAAATCAAACAGCGCATGATTCAGGAGCTGCCGTGGGACGGTCCGATTTATGTCGTGTCCGCGGCGGAAAAGCAGGGCACAGAAGCTCTGACACGCGATTTGCAGAATGAACTGGATCAGGTTTGGGAAGCGGAGAAAAACGATCCTGAATTGGTTAAACAGGAACGCGAAATGCAGGATCGCATGCAGGCGGAAGCGCGTCAGCATATCCAGGCATTGCGCGAAAAATATTTGGCTGCTAAGGGCGGTCGCGTCGACGACGAAGATGACGATGATGACTTCGACGACGATGATTACGATGTTGAGGTCGAGTACGTTCGTTAGCGCCTTGTAAGGAAAATTTGCTTGAGCAACAAACGACATTTATTGCGTACCAGCCGTCGCTGGGTAATCAAAATCGGCAGCGCACTGTTGACCGATAACGGCAAAGGTTTGGACCGTACAGCGATCAAAGGCTGGGTTGGTCAGATTGCTGATTTGGTTAAGCAGGGGCATGAAGTGGTGCTGGTGTCCTCAGGCGCTGTTGCAGCTGGCATGACCCGTCTGGGCTGGAAAGAGCGCCCGCAGGCTATTCACGAGTTGCAAGCAGCGGCAGCCGTTGGCCAAATGGGTCTTATTCAAACCTATGAAGACGCTTTCCAGTCCCACAATCTATGCACCGCGCAAATTTTGCTGGATCACGATGATTTGTATCATCGTCAGCGCTACCTCAATGCGCGTTCAACCTTGCGCACTCTTACCAAGTTGCATGTCATTCCGGTCGTTAATGAAAACGATACGGTGGTGACTGATGAAATCCGCTTCGGTGATAACGACACATTGGGAGCCTTGGTTGCCAATCTGATTCAGGCGGATGTGCTCATGATCCTCACGGATCAATTGGGCATGTACGACTCCGATCCGCGCCAAAATGCGCTAGCCAAAATCATTGATGAAAGCCCTGCGACCAATGATGCTTTGTTTGCGATGGCTGGGGGTGGCGGATCACTGGGGCGCGGCGGTATGACAACCAAAGTTCGCGCAGCCCGTCTTGCTGAGCGCTCCGGAACCAGCACGGTGATCGTCGGTGGGCGTATTGATCGTGTGATTACCCGTGTTGCCGCAGGGGAATCTGTAGGCACTTTGTTGTACGCCGAGCATGAGCCGCTCGCCGCGCGCAAGCGTTGGTTGGCCGGACAGATGCAATCCAAAGGTGTATTGGTGCTCGATGACGGCGCTGTGGGTGTGCTGCGCGACAAAGGTAAAAGCTTATTGCCCGTCGGTGTTAAGGAAGTGCACGGGGAGTTTTTGCGCGGCGATCTGGTGATTTGCCGCGATCTGCAAGGTCGGGAAATTGCTCGCGGCTTGGTGAATTACAGCAGTGATGAAGCGCGCAAAATTGCCGGTCAATCCAGTACTCATATATTGCAGCTGCTCGGCTACAAGGACGACGACGAGCTGATTCATCGGGACAATCTCGTATTGGTCTGACAGCCGTCAGATTGAGATTTTATCTGAGAGTAATTTATGTCGATTTTCAAAGCGCATATTGCCGCTATGAGCGCCTATAAGCCGCCCTTGGATGGACGCAATCCGCAGTCGCATTTGCTGTTGGATTTTAACGAGCGGACATTGCCCATAGGCGAGGTCGTGCAGAATGCCCTGATTGAATATATCCGCGGCGGGCGGCTGCAAATGTATCCCGCTTATGGTGATGTGGTGGACGTGATTGCGGGCTACTGCGGTGTTGCAGCAGATCAGTTGATGATCACCAATGGTTCGGATCAGGGAATTGATTTGATTATCCGAGCCGCCTGTAGGGAAGGGGATGAAGCCATTATTCCCGGCCCCAGTTTTCCCATCTACGTCCACTGCGCAAAACTCGAAAATCTCAAAATCGTCGAGCCCTTGTATACGCGGGAGCGAGGATTTCCCACCGATGAAGTCATAGCCGCAATCACACCTGCGACGCGTTTAATTTGTTTCGGCAATCCCAATAATCCCAGCGGTACAGTTGTCAGTCGCAGCGATATCATTCGTATTTTGGAAGCAGCACCGCACGCTGCGGTGTTGGTCGACGAATGTTATTACGAATATTGTGGTGAATCCGCGAGTGATCTGGTTGGTCGGTATCCGAATCTGGTGATTACTCGGACTTTCTCGAAAACCTGGGGCATGCCTTCATTGCGTCTGGGTTACATCATTTCCCACGCTGACAATATTCGTGCTCTGTTGAACGTGCGAGGCCCGTACGACATCAACCAGATGGCGATTGTCGCCATCCGCGCGGCGCTGGCGCATCCGGAATATACGCAGACCTATGTTGCGGAAGTGGTAACAGAAGCGAAGCCGCTGCTGGAAACGTTTCTCGATGAAAAAGGCGTGGAGTATTGGCCCAGCGGAGCCAATTATCTCTGGACCTTCCCGCCCAATGCGGACGCCGTCAATCAAGAGCTGATAAAGCACAATATTTTGGTGCGTCCGAAAGCGGACTCTGATGGTCGGCCAGGTTTGCGTATCACGATTGGTACAGTGGAGCAGACCAAGCGATTAATTTCTGTATTGAAGACCGTTCTTTAATCCCTTCACGACTTTTGCGGTGCCGGTGTTCGGCACCCGAACTCCAGGATTTTTATTTCTTTCTTTATATAGGGCACGTCAATGATAGAAATCATTATTGGAGCAATTGCGCTCATCGCGCTGGTGAGTATCGCGTTGGAGGATGTATTCCACTTCAACAAAGCGAAAACCACCTTGTTTTTGGGATGTTTGTCCTGGGTAATTTTATTTATTCACGAAAGTTCTCTTGGAAGGTCAGAGCATATTCAGGAGGTGCTTAATGAAAACCTGCTGGATATTGCGAGTTTGTGGCTGTTTTTGATGGCTACCATGACGTTTGTGGCTTATTTGAATGCGCGCGGGATGGTGAGTGCAATCGTGCAGCGAATTTTGCCGACTGAGTTATCCTTCCGCCAGCTCACCATTTTATTGGGTGTGTTTGCGATGCTGCTCTCCATGGTGTGCGACAACATTACCGCGACTCTGGTTTGCATCGGTGTAGTGCAGGCTTTTCAACTGGAGCCCAAGGAACGTATACGTCTTTGCGTCATATTAGTGTTTGCGGTTAACTCCGGCGGCGTCATTTTGATTACCGGCGATGTGACTACCTTGATGATCTTCAGCGCGGGACATGTCACGATTGGTCAGTTGTTGAAGCTGGTAATGCCCGTTATTGGGGGGGTTGCTCTGTTAATCTTCTTACTTAGCATGGGAGCGAATCGCAGGGTCGTGGCAGAAAATGCAACCCATGATATTCAATGGTTGGATATGTTGATCGGAGGTATTTTTATCAGCACTATCGTGGCGACCATGGTTTTCAATCTGTTGTTCGATATTCCGCCAGTACTGACCTTCCTGTTTGGTTTGTCCATCATGTTTATGGTGGGGGGCATTGTTCACACCTTCAACGAACAAATTCATCTGCTGCAGTACATCCGCCAAATTCAGTTTGAAACTTTGCTCTTCTTCCTCGGCATATTGCTGTTGGTCGGCGCTTTAAAAGAGGTGGGTGTTCTTGTGGCCCTTACAGAGCTCTACGCGGCGGTGGATCCATCCTTCTCCAGTTATTTAATGGGTGTTATTTCCTCGATCATGGATAACGTCCCTCTGACCGCTGCTCTCCTAAAAGCCGAGCCCCAGTTGAATACTACGCAGTGGCTGTCTTTGACGTATGCGGTTGGTATCGGTGGGTCGATCCTGGTGATTGGCTCTGCAGCCGGTATTGTGGCGATGAGCAAGGTGAAGGAGTTGACCTTTATGCAGTATGCGCGCTACGCACCGCATATCCTCGCTGCGTATAGTGTTGGTTATGGCCTAACATTGTTGCTCTAAGAACATTGTTGTTCTAGACAAAGAGAGAAGAGGCAGCTTGATACTGCCTCTTTTTATTTTCGGCAAACAAATATTGGTGAAGGCTAAGGGGTAAGAAGAAAAAGATGAATTGCAGACGCAAAAACACCAAAAGCCGACAGAGTCGGCTTTTGGTGTTAGTAAGAGCGGTTAAATCAAAGATTAAGCAGCAGCTTTTTCGCCGAGCGCTTTGATTTGAGCGTTCAAGCGGCTCTTATGACGAGCGGCTTTGTTTTTGTGGATGATGCCTTTGTCGGCGATGCGGTCGATAACGGGTACTGCAACTGCGTAAGCGTTTTTGGCAGATTCGACGTCACCACTTTGAATTGCTTTCACAACATTCTTGATATAGGTGCGCACCATGGAGCGCAGGCTCGCGTTGTGAGCTCGGGCTTTGTCGTTTTGGCGTGCGCGTTTTTTCGCTTGGGCTGTGTTGGCCACCGTTATGCTCCTACTGTATTCAGGCTAAAAATCGGAATTCTGTTGGAATCGGCGGCATAGGCCGAATCCGGGACGCGGTATTATCCCGGTTTGGCGGCGGGTGTCAATAGAATTGTCCGGGAGCCTTAGTTCAGCATCCCGATTGCGGCCTTCATGGCTTCGTTCAGGTCTTTTTCGCCTCGTTGAGGGTTGCCTGGATCTATGTTGAGGCGGGTAAATGCCGTGACGGATTTGTAGTTCAAGTCAGGGAACTGCTCGGGGTGAGCCTCCAGCACGGCGATCGTTACCAAATCAGCGTAATCTGCCTGGGGCGCAGGGCGGGTGAAATTGAGGTGCGCTATAGGCACATTTTGCAGATCTTTGGGAAAGTCCCACGCGACAAGAATCTTGCTGCCGATTTTGGGGTGGATGGATTTGATGATGGCGTCGAGACTGATGCTGTCCTTGAGGATGCCGGGATGCTCTTCGGCATAGGACAGAATTGGCAATACGCCGATCTTATGCACTAGCCCGGCGAGGGTTGCCTGATCGGGGCGGAGTCGGGTGTAGTGTTTGCACAGCACGGTACAAAGCCCCGCGATTTCACTGGATGCGGCCCAAACCTGACGCAGTCGCTTATCGACTATGTCGGTGGTGGCCTGAAACATCTGCTCCATGGCCAACCCGGTTGCCAGAGTGCTAGTCGTCGCCATGCCCAGGCGCATCAAGGCCATGTTCAAGTCTTGGATTTCCACTGCGCCACGATAGATAGCGCTGTTGGCAACTTTGATAATTCGCGCCGTTAAGGCTGCGTCACTGCCGATCACATTGGCCAGTTGTTTTACTGATGCGTTGGGGTTTTCGGCAACCTCGCGAACTTTCAGTGCCATTTCCGGCAGGGTTGGGAGTACCAGCTCATCGGCCTCAATGGCATCCGTTATGGCATAGGCAACTTTTTCCGCAAGCGTATTCATGACAGCCCATTTTGCTTCAACAATGAGAGACCCTCTTCGCCCTGCGGGCCTGGGTCGGCATATTGTTAAGGTATAGCATAGGGAAGAGGGGTCCAACTGAATTTCGCCCCGGAATTCTTATCGATCAGCCAGTCAGCGGTTTCCCGCGCTTCGTTGGTACACACTATCAGCCCGAGCCACGGCTCTTCTTTTTCAGAGACTGCGTTTGAAGTGCTTGCAACTACTATGGCAACGTCTTTATCTGGAGCGGAAGGCAGGGCCAGAGACGTACCAATGGCTGGGGTTACTGTTCCGTCTCCACTGATCTGATAGGTGTGTTTTTTCAACTGACCGCGGTACTGCATGCGCGCAACGATTTCCTGGCCGGTATAACAACCCTTTTTGAAGCTGATGCCGTCGATCAGATGGTAGTTGAGCATCTGCGGGATAAATTCTTCGCTCGTGACAGCTTGAACCTCCGCGATGCCGTTGGTTACCCAGTGGCGGCTGAGAAGCTGCTGGGACGCCGGTTTGGCTTCGGCAGCCAGGGATTGCCAGAGTGAAACGGCTTGTTCGGGCGCGACCCAGACTTCCAGTTCACCCGCAGAGTGGTGGATAACGGTCAGTTCGTTGTGAATGGAAAATTTGCCGCGTTCTGGAATATTGCCGAGTGCAGGGAATTGGCCGGGCTTCCAGCCGAGTATCGCTAAAGCGATTTTGTTGCTGGGCACCAATTGAGCTTTGGAAAAAACGATGTATTTCTTGAGCGTCGCCAGCGCTTTTTCGGCGATGCTTGCGTGGCAGCGCAAGGCGATGGCATCTCCTTGAGTTTTGGCGATCCAAAAGCTGCTGATCACTCGCCCTTTGGGGTTGCAATGAGCACCGAGCAGCGCGTCCTGATTATCCAAGCGGCGGATATCGCAGGTCAGTTGGCCCTGCAGAAACGTCGCTGCATCTTTGCCGCTAATCTCAAGCAGTCTGTGTTCCGGCATAGGAACTACGGCCGTTTCGGAGCTTCCGACGGTGTAGCTTAGAGACTGGTTGGAAAGAAATTCGAGCCATTCATTCATAGGCGATGAGCTACAGAATTGAGTCGTTAGTGAGGATCAGGGAGGCCGGTTTGATCAAGCCGCCGTATAATACGAACTTTTTTGCACCATAAGTAGAGTGTTGCCAGTGGAATACAATCGTTTGAGATGGGCCAGCCGCCGCGGGATGCTGGAATTAGATCTGATCCTGATGCCCTTCGTGGAGCAGGCTTATCCGTCGCTTGGTCCCGAGGATCAGGCGCTCTATAAGCGCTTATTGGAGTGCGAAGACCAGGATATGTTTGCCTGGTTTCTTCACCGGCAGGATCCAGAGGATGAGGAGCTGCGGCGTATCGTAGGAATTGTCAGGTCTTTCGCCTGTGAGCGCGCTTCAACTTGATATAACTCTGACCCCGTCGCGAATCTATGCGGGAGGATTACTGCTGTTGTATGGCATATCCTTCCCGATCTTATTGTTTGCAAATTTGCCTATCTTCCTCCGACTGCTGCTGTTGTTGGCCGCAGCAGGTTTGTCGGTGCATGCTTGGCGCGCCTGGCGAAAGGTAATGTCGTTTCAACGCTTGCTGGTGCTGCAAGATGGGTTTCGCTTGGTCAGAGTGGATGGCGAGGAAATAGAGGCAAAGGGCGGGGCAAAATCCTTGCTCACCGGTCATTTGATCATTTTGCATCTTGTATCGGCGCAAGGTGTGTATTGGCTGCCCTTGTTGGTGGATTCAGCAGATGCGGAAGATTTGCGGCGGCTGCGAGTATGGTTGCGCTGCCGTTACTCCGATTTGTCCCTCAATAAACCCGATGTGACCGTCAATAAAAAAGTATCGGCTAGATACAAGATCTAGCCGATACTCACCACCACTACTTCCTGTAACCCTGTTTCTTCGATTCTTCCTTCTTTTAATTAACTCGATTCACTTCTCGAGAAATTCGTTTATTGCGTCTCTACGCTTGTTCTGCGGGCCATAAAGTCGAGGACTTGGCGACGCAGTTGGATGATGCGGCCTTTGAGTTTTTCATTACCGGCAGTCAACTGTTGGCAAAGCGTGGTTTTGGCTGTGAGTTGCTCTCTCAGCACCTGATTTTCGTTGTAGATCTGATCCAGCAATTTGTTTTGGTCAGCGACCAGCGCTTGCAGATTGGCCAATTCATTGGTGGAAGGCAATGAGTCCGGTTTGACGTTGAGGCGTGCGATATAACGGCGCAATTTACTGGTTTTGGCTCTTTCAGCTTCCAGGGCGGCATTTAGACGGCGGCAACGCTCTTGGTATTTAGCCAACAACTCGGCATCGCTAAGAGTTTGAGATGCGATAGCGGATTGTATTTGCGGAGCTGCCATGATTCCTCCTGTGTTGTGCAAAATGCAACCAGTAAGGACAGTGTAGGTTGTGGCAAAGAGCTTCCATATCCTCCGGATGGCTAAATCCGGATCGGCGGGTTTGGTTAAGGGCTAGGCCGGATGGCCAAAAAAAGGCCAGTCATAAGACTGGCCTTTGACGAGGGCAGGGGTGTTGAGCTTTCTTAGCCCAGTACCACTTCCACGTTTGCTTCGCTTCCGGCTGGCAGGATTGGCAGTATGTTTCCGTCAATGGCTTCGCCGTTGACAGTGATGCTCTTGATGCCTTTGCTCACACCGTTCGGGTTGGAAACGTTGATGTGATAGGTCGCGCCGCGGAATTTACGGCTGACTTTGAAGCCTTTCCAGCCTTTCGGAATACATGGGTTGACGGACAAACCGTTGTAATCCGGCTTCACACCCAGGATGTACTGAGTGATCGCAGCGAAGTTCCAGGCAGCTGTACCAGTCAACCAGGAGTTTTTCGCTTCACCGGGTTTGTAGGCGTCTTTACCGGCGATCATCTGCGCGTACACATAGGGCTCAACTTTGTGCAGATCGCTGATTTCTTCCAGGTAGGCCGGAGCAATCTTGCTGTAGTACTCGAACGCGCGGTCGCCATTGCCCACGAGCGTTTCTGCGATCATGATCCAAGGGTTGTTGTGGCAGAAAATACCGGCGTTTTCTTTATAACCCGCGGGGTAGGTGGAGATTTCACCGTACTCGATGTAGTACTTGGTGAACGCAGGTTGTTGCAGAACTATACCGTATGGAGTGTCGAGCCACTTCTTAACGGATTCGAGCGACTTGTGTACCAAGCCGTCTTCCAGGCCGATACCGGCCATGCCGCAGAAGCCTTGTGATTCGATGAAGATCTTGCCTTCTTCGTTCTCGTTGCTGCCCACTTTGTTGCCATAGTAGTCGTAAGCGCGCAGGTACCATTCGCCGTCCCAGCCGTGTTTTTTCACTGCTTCGATCATGGCGTCGACGTGCTTCTGAGCTTCAGCTGCTTCGGCGTCTTTACCAACTTGTTTGCACAGTTTGACGAACTCTTTGCCATACAGAACGAACAGACCGGCGATCATCAAAGATTCGGCGGTACGGCCCATCTTGTTGTTGGTGGTCTGGAAGGACTCGTTGGGCTCGCTGGAGAAGCAGTTCAGGTTCAAGCAATCGTTCCAGTCTGCACGGCCAATCAACGGCAGGCCGTGGGGGCCCAGGTTGTTGACGGTGAAGTAGAAGGAGCGCTTCAAGTGTTCGAAGTGGCTGGTAGCCTTGCTCTCGTCGTTGTCGTAAGGAACTTTGGCGTCCAGGATGGAGTAGTCGCCGGTTTCCTTGATGTAATCGGTAGTGGACAGGATCAGCCACAGCGGGTCGTCGTTGAAGTTGCCGCCGATGGCGTTGTTACCGCGTTTGGTGAGCGGTTGATACTGGTGATACGCAGAACCGTCTTCAAACTGGGTAGACGCGATGTCGATGATACGCTCGCGCGCGCGCTCGGGAACTTGGTGCACGAAACCGATCAAGTCCTGGTTGGAGTCGCGGAAGCCCATACCGCGGCCGATACCGGATTCGAAGAAGGACGCAGAGCGGCTCATGTTGAAGGTCACCATGCACTGGTACTGGTTCCAGATGTTGACCATGCGGTCCAGACGCTCGTCGCCACTGTTGACCTGGTAAGTCTCCAGCAGGTTGCTCCAGTAGTTTTTCAGTCTTTCGAGTTCAGCGTTAACTTTTTCCACGCTGTCAAAACGAGCGATCAACGCTTTGGCAGGTTCTTTGTTGATAACGCCTTTGCTTTCCCATTTATTGTCTTTGTCGACTTCGATGTAGCCGAGCACGAACACCAGTTCTTTGGACTCACCGGGCTGCAGTTCGATTTCCAGGTAGTGAGAAGCAATTGGTGACCAGCCGTGCGCTTCAGAATTGCGCGGCTTGCCTTCGAATACCGCTTGCGGACGGTCGAAACCGTTGTACAGGCCGATAAAAGTTTCACGATCAGTATCGAAACCTTGGATAGGCGCGTTTACGCTGTAGAACGCGTAGTGGTTGCGGCGCTCTTTGAATTCGGTTTTGTGATAAATCACGGAGTCCTGGATTTCCACTTCACCGGTAGAGAAGTTGCGCTGGAAGTTGGTCATGTCGTCTTCCGCGTTCCACAAACACCACTCTACGAAAGAGAACAGCTTGAATTTTTTCGCTGCTTTGCTGGTGTTAGTGAGGGAAACTTTTTGCACTTCTGCCCAGGTGCCGAGCGGAATAAAAAACAGGGCTTCTGCTTTGATGCCATTGCGCTCGCCAGCGATTTTGGTATAGCTCAAACCGTGACGGCAGCTGTAGTTGTCCAGTTCGGCTTTAACAGGTTTCCAGCCGGGTGACCATACGTCGCCGCCGTCATTGATGTAGAAATATTTACCGCCGTTGTCGATGGGCACATTGTTGTAGCGGTAACGGGTCAGACGACGGAATTTTGCGTCTTTATAAAAGGTGTAGCCGCCAGCAGTGTTGGAGATCAGCGAGAAAAAATCTTCGTTGCCAAGATAGTTGATCCACGGCCATGGCGTTTGCGGATTCGTGATGACATATTCGCGGGCAGCGTCGTCAAAATGACCAAATTTCATATTGTCTATACCTTTGTGGACTTAAATTAAATCGTTCACCATCCCTGGAAGTTCAATCAATGCTTAGGCCCTGGATCGAAGGGCTTTTTCTCGTGCAACTTGTTCTGCCGGCCACGATAAATTGGCGTACCAGGTGTTTCGCAGGACAACAGCTCTCACTGCGATGATCCCGATAGCCTAGATAACATTGGCTAGCATCTTGATCACGATGAAAATGGGTAGGGCAACCGGCGCGGTTTGCCGGCAGGTTCCCGTCGGAATATTGAATACGTCGCGTATGAATGGGGATTGGCGGTGAACGTTGGATCGTCCTTTTGCACCTGTGCCAGAACGGGTCCCCTAAATCCCCACGGACGAACACCCAAAAAAACGCGGGCATCATACTACAGATCTGGGCTGTATTTGAGCGTTTTAGCCCCGTGGAATAAAGAAATGGCGGATTTGACCATAAATATTGGACAAGGGACACAAAAGGTGGCCTTCACTGCCAATTCCCGGGGCTGGCTTGCGGCCAATCCCGGCCGGTGTTAGCGTTGGCGCCTCAATGGTGCAGCGCGGCAATGCAATCTGACCATAAGCGTTCGCCCACCACCTATAACAACTCAAACCGGTTGAACAGTATCCATGGCAAGTCTCGTGCTTTTTCTTGAAGAAGGTCCTTTTCGTGTCGGCGTCGACCCCAATTTTGGCGGTCACATCATCGAATACAGTATCAATGGCAAAAACTCGCTTGTTGAGAACAAGCCGGCGATTGGCTCCACATTTTGGCCCAGTCCCCAAAGCACCTGGGGCTGGCCTCCATTGCATGCCTTGGATAAAGGCCCTTACTTCATCGTCAGCGATGGCAAAGGCGATGATGGCCGCGGAATAGTTGTGCGCAGTGCTGTGTGCCAGCAGACAGGCTTGCAGGTGGAAAAGCGGTTTCATTTGCGTCAGGGTCGGTTGACGGTGACCTACGTCATGAGCAACCAGTCGGAAGTCGCTGTGCAATATGCACCTTGGGAAATCAGCCGGGTTGAAGGGGGCATTACGTTTTACGCGAGCATGTTGGCACCTTTGCCGCAATCCACTGGCAAAGTGCAAAGCATCGACGGCGTTTACTGGCACACCTATCACCCGGAACAAATGTTGCCGAACGCCCACGAAAAAGTATTCGCCAATGGCTCTACCGGCTGGTTGGCAAACGTCAACAAGGGGCTGTTGTTGGTCAAACAATTTGAACCGGTTCCGGCTGAGCTTACCGCGCCCGGTGAAGCGGAAGTGGAGATCTACAGCCACGCTGACGTGTTCAATAGTTATATCGAAGTTGAGCAGCAGGGCTCTTATGAAGTCATACCGCCAGGTGCAGCCATAGAATGGCAAGTTGTATGGCATCTGACGGAATGGAATGACGACACTGTGCAACCTGGGGATTCCCGCTTGGTGCACGAGGTGAAAGCGCTGTTAAGCGACTACAAGCCTTAATCTCGAAGCGCACAGGGGCTTGCCAAGTGGTTCGGTGGCAAGCCTTTCGCTTTGGCTGTCCATGTTGATCTATCTGATGAAGGGGGATGTATGGCAGTAAAAAGAACCGCATTGGTTACAGGAGCAGGAAGTGGCATAGGGAAAGCGGTCGCGACTGGATTGGCGCGCGATGGCCACAAAGTTCTGGTAACCGACCTCAATCTCGACGCCGCCGAAGCGGTTGCGACAGAATTGCGTAATGATGGATTGAACGCAGTCGGTCATAAGCTGGATGTTGGTCAGCAAGGCGACATTGATGTTATAGCCGCAAATCATGAGGTGGATATCCTCATCAATAATGCCGGCCTGCAATATGTCGCAAAACTGGAAGCCTTTCCGGCGGAAAAATGGCGTCAGCTGATCGATGTGTTGCTGGTGGGGCCAGCCATGTTGACCCGCGCACTGCTGCCGCAAATGAAATTCCGCGGTTTTGGGCGCATCGTCAATATAGGTTCCATTCACGCGTTAGTCGCCTCACCTTATAAAAGTGCTTATGTCGCTGCCAAGCACGGGTTGCTTGGATTCTCCAAAACCATCGCGCTGGAAACCGCGGGATTCGATATCACGATCAATACGATTTGCCCCTCTTATGTAAAAACTCCGCTGGTGGAAAATCAGATTCGTCAGCAGGCCCAGGAGCATGGTATTTCCGAAGCGGATGTGATTAATAACATCATGCTCGAACCTATGCCGAAAAAATCCTTTATTGAAATGTCTGAATTGAGTGCCAGCGTGGCATTTCTGATATCGGACGCAGCCCGCAATATGACAGGACAGACTTTAGTGCTTGATGGGGGTTGGACAGTCAAGTAAAGCGAATCCTCGCGATCATTAAATCAGCAAGGTGAGTAAATCTATGACGCAGCAAGATACTGCGCAAATCCTTCAGCATTTGCACGAATTCAGCAGCCGTTTCAACGACATGATGCAGGAGGTGATTAAGCGCCTGTTGTGTCAGCAAATTCCCGCTGCAATCAATCCGTTTTTGTCCGCGCCTTCTATGACGCAAGCCATGTCTGGCGCGATAAAACTGGATGCGCGTACTTTTTTACAGCAACAAATCCAGTTCCTCGAAAAACAACAACGCCTTTGGCACAACGCCACGCAAGCGTTTATGGGAAAAAATCCCGAGCCGTTGATCAGCGAACCCGCAGGCGACAAACGTTTTAGCCATCCCGATTGGCAGGGACATCCCGCATTTAATTACGTCAAACAAGCCTACTTATTAAATGCGGAATTTATGCAGCAAATGGTGGATGCGCTGCAGTTTGAAGACCAAAAATTGGGAGAGCAGGTACGCTTTTATACACGGCAATTGATTAATTCCATGGCGCCGACCAATTATGTGCTGACCAATCCGGAAGTCTGCCGCGAAATATTGACTTCGGAAGGTGAGTGCTTGGCTCGCGGCATAGACCGCTTTATTCGCGACCTTGAAAACAGTCCGGCGGAAGCGTTCAAAATTACTCAGGTGGAAATGCACGCATACCGGCTGGGAGAGGATTTGGCATATACGCCGGGGAAAGTGATTTATCGCAATCGGCTGATCGAGCTTTTGCATTATTCGCCGAAGATGGAAAAAGTGCACAAGATTCCGTTGCTGATCGTCCCTCCGTTTATCAATAAATTTTATATTTTGGATCTCGATGAAAAAAAATCCCTGGTGCGTTGGTTGGTGGAGCAGGGGTTTGATGTTTTTATGATTTCCTGGGTGAATCCCGACGCATCTTATCGCGATGTGGATCTGGTCGATTACATGTTCGAAGGGTTGATCGCTGCTCTCGATGTAGTGGAAGACGTCTCTGAAAGCAAAAAAATCAATGTGGCGGGCTATTGTATCGGCGGCACCTTGGTGGGAATGGCGCAAGCTTACTTACGTGCAAAAGGTGATTTGCGTATTCATTCCATGACGCTTTTGACCACTTTGTTTGATTTTTCGGAGCCGGGTGAAGTTGGCAACTATATGAATGAAAGCATGTTGCCGACCCTGGAAAAAAGCGTAAAAGCCAACGGTTATCTCGACGGAAGAATTCTCGCTTTAGGGTTTAGCTTGCTGCGGGAGAATAATCTGTTCTGGTCGTTTTTCGTAGAAAATTATCTGAAAGGCAAAGACCCGGTTCCATTCGATATTTTGTATTGGAACAGCGATTCCACAAATTTACCTGCGGCGGCTTATTTGTCCTATTTGAACAAAATGTATATCGAAAACCGCTTGCGCATACCTGGATCCATACAGATCGATGATGTGCCCTTGGATCTCGGAAAAATCGACACGCCCACCTACTGTCTGGCAGCGCAGGCGGACCATATCGTTTTGTGGCAGGCGGCCTATCGCAGCGCCCGATTATTAGGTGGAGATGTGCGTTTTGTGCTCACAGAATCGGGCCATGTGGCCGGTGTGGTCAATCCGGCGGAGCGGGGAAAATACGGCCATTGGGTGGCCGACGGGGGTTTATCCGAAAGTCCCGCCGACTGGCTTGCGCAAGCACCGCTGGTTACAGGTTCGTGGTGGCGGGATTGGAAAACATGGTTGGAGCATAGGTCCGGCAACTGGCGCGCCGCTCGCCAGCCGGGTAATAAACGCTTTCCTCCGCTTGAGGAGGCGCCGGGCCGCTATGTCACCGTTCGGTTGGAAAAACGTCTGGATAACGAAGAGCGCCAGCATGCTACCGATACAACACCTGCTTAACCCGTTTTATGTGCGCAGGTCTGGGCAAGCAGGGCAGGGGAGCAAGACAGGGATGAACCCGATGCCTTTTTAATGAGCTGTTATACTTCAGACATGCATGTCCGATACGCGTCGGGCGCTTTTATATAAAACGGAAGAGATGTGCTGTGATTACCATTAAAAAGTACCCCAATCGACGTCTCTATGACACGTCCAAGAGCCAATACGTCAATTTGGACGCAATCAAAGAATTGGTCATGACGCATAAGGAATTCGAGGTCTTGGATTCAAAAACGGGGGAAAACCTCACCAAAAATATCCTGCTGCAAATTATTACCGAGCAGGAATCCAACGATCAGCAATCGCTGCTGACGCAAACGGTTTTAAAACAGTTAATTCGATTTTATGGCAGCGATATGCAAGGCTTTATGCGTCAGTATATAGAGCAAAGCATTGCCATGTTTCTGGAGCGTCAGGATGCGTTGCAAAGTGCAGTGTCGGAATTGATGGAGACTGCGTCGCCGTTGGCTGCGTTCAACAAAATGATGGAAACCAATATGAATTGGTGGCGCCAATTTACCGGAGTGGATCCCATGGCGGCTCACAAACCCAACGGTGGAAGCGGGGATAAATCCGCTCCTGAAGAACCAAAATAATTTTGTTTTGCAGACGACCAACCTCCTTAACGACCAGTCTCTTATAGCATAGGCGTGTTCCTTTATAGCAAAAGAGTCTAAAAGGATTCTTTTGCGGCGCAGCAAGTCGTTGACCCTCCGTGTTTTCCCGTCCTAAACTAAAGTCATATTGCAATGCAGCAATGTGGCGGTTTGAGTCTTTCATCCATCGGAGATCGGTCATGTACGAGAAATTTTTCGAGCAAGCGCAATCAAGTCTGAAGCCCATTAGCGAATTGGTAGCTCTCAACGCCAAGATTTTTGAGCAGGCAGCGGAGAAGCAAGCGGCGTTCTTCAAAGATTTCGTTAATGACAGCATCGCATTCACAAAAGAACTCAGCTCGCAGAAAGACTATTCCGGTATCTACCAAACCCAAAAAGCCTATTTGGAAAATCTGCAAGAGAAATGGATTGCAGCATCTACAGACGCCTACGAAACCTTTACTGCCAACCAAGAAAAAATTGGTGAAGTCTTTAAACGCACAACCGCGGTTTAACTGATCGGTAATCTTCAGTTAATTCTGGTAACTGATGATTGGATCCATTGGAAATTGTTGTTGGGTAAGTCCTCATCCTACGGGTTCATCCCCGGAAGCCTGACAAGAGTCAGGCTTTTTTATTGAACAATCGGATTATTTATTGATTTTATATTGCAGCAGCGGATGAATTTTTATTGCAAAGGATAAAGAAACTCGCGGAATTTTAAGTTTCTGAGCAAATCCTACGAAATCACGCAGGTGAAATAACCGCGTCCCGTGAATGTCAACGAGGAGCTGTGACTATGTACGAGAAAGCATTCGAACAAACCGAGCGACTATTTAAGCCACTAAGCGAAATATGGGCAGTACAGGCGCAGACGGCCGAAACGCTGGTAAGGCGGCAGTCTTCTGTCATGGTCGATGTTTGGAATCAAGGCGTACTGGCGTTGCAGAGCATTCCAGGGCAGCGCAACATCGAAGATGTTTTGAAACTCCAGAAGGATTACTGGGAAAATTTAAGTGGAACCGTGCGTGAGTTGGTGGAAGATACGCAAGGCATTTTGTTGGAGACGAATCAAAAAATTACTGAGATTCTGCAAAGCGCTGCACCGGAAGCTGGCAAAGCGGTAAAAGAAGCCGCCAAGACGGTTGCGGATAATGCGATTGATGCTTCCAAAAAAGCTGCTCCTGCAGCAAAAAAGATCGCTGAAGCAAGTGCACCAATTGCTGGTGCTGTTTCCGCACCTATCGCTAGTTCTGCGTCTGCTGCCAGTCCCGTTCCTCCAACGAGTGTGGCAGCCGCGGTGAATGCAGTTTCGAGCGAGAAAAAGCCTGAGACACCTGCGGTGAGCGCGGCGGCTGCCAAATTGAGTGGGAAGGATGAAAAGAAATCCCCTTCGAAAAGCATAACTCCGCCGAAAACCGCCGCATCTACAAAAGCGATTGATGCCAAATCGGCAGCGAAAAGTGCTGACGGCAACAAATCTGGCAAGTTGTTGTGATCTTAGGTTTTCTTAAATCGATCTGAAATTTTATTAAATCCAAAATAACCCCGACCCAAGCCGGGGTTATTCTTCTGTCAGCACATATATTGCCCGCCGTTAACCGATAGAGTGGATCCAGTAATAAAACCGGATTCATCCGCCACCAGAAATTCCACGCAGCGAGCCACTTCATCTGCTTCTCCCAATCGACCCGCAGGAATTTTGGCAATGATTTTTTCCAGAATTTTTTCTGGAACTGCGCGCACCATTTCGGTTGCTATATATCCCGGTGCAATGACGTTCACGGTAATGCCTTTGCTGGCATTTTCTTGTGCCAAAGCTTTGGCAAAACCAACCATACCCGCTTTGGCGGCGGCGTAATTGGCTTGGCCGAATTGTCCTGCCTGGCCGTTGATGGAGCTGATATTAATGATGCGTCCGAAGTTGTGTTCGCGCATTTGTTCTATGACCAGGCGACTCAGATTAAAGCAGGAATTGAGATTGGTATTGATTACGTTGTGCCACGCCTCTTCAGACATTTTATGCAGAGTGCTGTCGCGCGTAATGCCCGCATTATTGACTAGAATTTCGATATGCCCCAGATCGCGATTCACTTGATTAATCGCCTCCTGGCAAGCCGCAAAATCAGAAACGTCGAATTTTAATACCGGAATATCATGCTGCTCCCGGAACGCTTCCGCTGCGGCGTCATTTCCAGCGTAATTTGCCACGACTCGATATCCGGCTCGTTTCAAACGCAAAGAAATGGCTGCGCCTATACCTCTAGTGCCTCCAGTGACTAATGCGAGTCTACCCATGATGTACTCTCCTGTTCAGTGTGAGGGATTGACCTTGTTTCTTCGTTTGGTGTGACGAAATTTTTATTGCGCGTGGGCATTGCCCGGAAAAAGTGGGCATAGCCCTAAAGAAGTGCTGCACGTTTTGAAACCGGTGTTTTAAAAACCGATTTTAAGGTCGTTTCCATACGGCCGTTTATTCGCGGTTGTGCAGAAACCGGATGACGAAATTTGATGATTTGGTGAATGGCAGCTGCGGTAAAAACAGTAATTCGAAGGCTATGCTTATGCGACATAGTTCGCAATAGGGCTGTGTCGATTTAAGTGTAAAGACGTAAACGTAGCGGCCAGAAAATTGAATTCGCGCCAAGATGCCCAATATAGAAATGATCAACTGTGCGGAAACCAACCTAATTCTATTAATTGAATTTGCGCTTGGCTTTTCGTAACGTGCCGGGCCTCGGCCGATTGAAATTGATTGATATGAGGGGGTAGATACGTGCAGACCTATAAAGTAGATATCACAGAAGCCAACGCCCGTGAGCAACTGATTGACGAGTCGTTCAAGCGCCCGGTGCTGGTGGATTTTTGGGCGGACTGGTGCGGCCCCTGTAAGTCATTGATGCCGATTTTGGAAAAACTGGCGGAAGAGTACGCTGGGGATTTTCTGTTGGCCAAGGTCAATGCCGACGAAATGGGCATGATTGCCGCGCAGTTTGGCGTACGTAGCCTGCCGACGGTTATGGTCATCAAAGATGGTCGTCCGATTGATGGATTTGTCGGCGCCCAGCCAGAGACCGAAGTGCGTAAGCTGCTCGACAAATATTTGCCGAAACCTTGGGATAAACAACTCGCCCAAGGGCACGACTTGTTGGAAGCGGGTGACGCTTCAGCTGCGCTGGCCCCTCTTAAAGAAGCCTATGAGTCATCTAATCAAAGAGCGGATATCGCCTGCGCTCTGGCGGATGCCTATATCCAGCTCAACCGCATCCCCGAAGCGCAAGCAGTGCTCGATAAGATTCGTTTGGCCGATCAGGGACATGAATATGAATTAGTGAAAGCCAAACTGGAGTTGGCGCAAAACGCCCAAAAGGCGCCTGAGATTCAGGCGCTGGAAGAGCAATTGGCGGCGGATCCGGAGAATGGCGACGTCAAATTCCAACTGGCTGTCCAGTACTCGCAGCACGGTTATCACCGGGATGCGCTGGAGCTGCTGCATCAACTGTTGCAGAAAAATCTCAATGCCCGCGATGGTGAGGTGAGAAAGATTTATACCGATGTCATCGCGGTGCTCGGTAAAAAAGATCCGCTCGCCGTCGAGTACCAGCGCAAGCTTTATTCCCTTCTTTATTAATCGGCTAAGCCGCTCATTTGGGAAGCTTCCATTGGGCGGCCCGCTATCCTGCTCTCTGGGTTATTTGTCTTGATGCTGGCATAATGCGTCGCCTTGCGATGCCGGCGCCTGCCGCAGCGAATCGCAGAGAGATCGGTCGCTCCGGTCGAGTTTTCGTAATCACCAACTATTGCCGAGGATGCGCATGCAACCGCACGTAAAGCCCGCCAACCCGAATTTTTCCTCAGGACCCTGTAGTAAACGCCCTGGATATGATGTAAGCAAACTTTCTCTCGACGTTTTGGGACGGTCTCACCGTTCGAGTCTGGGCAAGGCAATGTTGGAGAAAGCCTGTGTGGAAACCGCTGAACTGCTGGGTCTGCCACAAGGTTATCGCGTTGGTATAGTGCCGGGTTCCGATACCGGTGCTGTCGAAATGGCTCTCTGGTCTCTGTTAGGACCGCGTCCGATCGACGTACTCGCCTGGGAATCCTTTGGTTCCGGCTGGGTAACGGATATCACCAAACAATTGAAACTGAAGGACGTAAGAGTTCTGCAGGCGGATTACGGCTATTTGCCTGACCTCACCAGCGTCGATTTCAGTCATGACGTGGTGTTCACCTGGAACGGTACAACGTCCGGCGTGAAAGTCCCGAACGGGGACTGGATCCGCGACGATCGCGAAGGTTTGACCATCTGTGACGCGACTTCCGCTGTATTCGCCATGGAAATGCCCTGGTCGAAGCTCGACGTTGTGACTTTCTCCTGGCAGAAAGTGCTCGGCGGTGAAGGTGCGCACGGCGTATTGGTCCTGAGTCCGCGCGCCGTTGAGCGCCTGGAATCCTACACACCACCCTGGCCGATGCCGAAGCTGTTCCGCATGACCAAAGGCGGCAAATTGGAAGAAGGTATCTTCCGCGGCGAGACTATCAATACGCCTTCCATGTTGTGCGTGGCGGATTATATCGACGCTCTGTCTTGGTTGCGTTCTATCGGCGGTACCGCCGGTGCGATCAAAAAGTCGCTTGAAAGCCTGCGTGTGTTGCAAGACTTCGTCGCTGAGAACGACTGGATCCAGTTCCTGGCAAAAGATCCGGCAACCCTGTCCAACACCAGCGTGTGCTTCACCCTGAAGGCGACTCCAGACCAGGTGAAAGCTCTGATCAAACTGCTGGAAAAAGAAGGTGTGGCTTATGACATTGGCGCCTATCGCGACGCGCCTCCCGGAATCCGCATCTGGTGTGGTGCTACAGTCGATACAGCCGACATCAAAGCTCTGCTGCCTTGGCTGACCTGGGCCTATCAACAAGTCACTGCGGCTTAATTTCGATAGAACTGAGTCGTTGCGCCGCCTTGTGCGGCGCAGATCCAAAAAACGGGCAAAAAAAACCCCGGAAAACCGGGGCTGAATCGAAGAAACAAGGTTTTACCATTCTGAAAAACGCAGCAATTGTTTTTCAGCAAGGTAATTTCCTTAAAGCAGAAATTAGGCCAACTCGAAAAACCTAATAAAATCAAACGACTGTATCTTTGCTGGTGTGCGAGTGTAAACAATCTCGACAGGCAAATTCCTCTGCTGCCAAGCAGGTCTTGTGATTGGATACGCTCCAAAAAAGTTTTGGCAAAAACAGTCTTGGCAGAGACAAATCATGTCCGCTGACTCGGACTTTGGAGTGTGTATGTTTCACGTCAGAACCTATAACAAAATCGCCCCTAAAGGGCTGCGTCGCTTTAGCGCGGATAAATATGAAGTCGGACCGGAAATTCAGAGTCCGGACGCCTACATATTGCGCAGTCATAAATTGCACGGTGAAGAAATTCCGGCCTCTCTGCTGGCGGTTGCCAGAGCGGGAGCGGGTGTTAACAACTTGCCTGTTGAGGACTACACCAAGCGCGGCATAGTGGCTTTCAACACCCCAGGCGCTAATGCCAACGCTGTAAAAGAATTGGTCCTTGCTGCCATGCTGCTCGGCTCGCGGGACATTATCGGCGGTCGCCAGTTTGTCGAAACTCTCGGTCATATGACCGACGCCAACGAAATGTCCAAGCTTCTGGAAAACGAGAAAAAGCGTTTTGCCGGTAACGAACTCAAAGGCAAGGTTCTCGGTGTTGTAGGTCTGGGTGCTATCGGCTCCATGGTTGCCGATGTCGCTCTGGCGATGGGAATGGAAGTGCTCGGTTACGATCCAGCGCTGTCTGTGGAGGCCGCTTGGCGTGTGTCCAACCAGGTGCAGCGTAAAGAAAGTCTCAATGCGCTGCTGATGGCATCGGATTACATAAGCCTGCACGTGCCTGCGATTCCTGCTACCAAGCATCTGATCAACAAGGACACGCTGGCACTGATGAAGCCGCACGCAGCGCTGATCAACTTTGCCCGTGAATCCATCGTCGATCCGGATGCAATCGTCACTGCGCTGGAAGCTGGCAAACTGCGTCAATACGTTTGCGACTTCCCTGAGCCTGTATTGATCGGTCGCAAAGGCGTGATCGCTCTGCCGCACATAGGCGCGAGCACGGAAGAAGCGGAAGAAAACTGCGCGGTTATGGCGGCGGATCAGATCCGCGACTTCCTGGAGAACGGCAATATCACCAATTCAGTGAATTTCCCGCAAATCTCTATGGGACGTGTGGAAGGTACAACTCGCATCACCTTCAGCAACGAAAACGTTGCCGGTGTACTCGGCGATGTGTTGTCCATCTTTGCGGAACACAATGTCAACGTGGTCGACATGATGAACAAGAGCCGCGATTCTGTGGCCTACAATATTCTTGATCTCGCGGTTGCGCCGTCCGAGCAAGCGTTGGAGGCTTTGCGCAAAGTCAAACATGTTATCCGCGTAAGAGTTATCCCGGCGTAATTCACGCGCACCCGGAGTCTTAGAAACTCCGGTTTTTTACCTTGTCTGCAAACGGGGTGTTCGTGGTATCGACAAAGTGGCTAAAAGTGGTGGTTCTGCTGGTGTTTTTTGCCCAGACCACTCTGGCTTTGGCGGTACCATGCTCCTCTCATCTTCATTCCCAGTCCCACCTCTCTGATCAGCACTCTCCGAAGGTGGACCATCATCACTGCGATGAAATTGCTCCGGCGGATACGACTTCCGTCGATTCGCTCAGCGACTGTTGCGGCGCTGGCTTTTTATGCCCGTCGGTCAACAGCATTGGGTATGTGCCGCAGGTTGTTGCGGACGTGAATCCCCACGCGGGTTTTTCCCTCGTTTTTAATTTGCATACCTCTTTTGTACCGGATGAGCCGGTCTTCTCTCTGTATCGCCCTCCCATTGTTTGAACCTCCTAAACGTCTGGAATTATTTCCTTTGTAAAAGGCAGGCCTGGCTTGGCCTTTGGATTTGTTAGTGAGGAATGTATGAAGCGATTGTTATCCGTGGGGTTGCCGGCGGAAATTGACCGTGAGCGGCGTCAATTCGTCTTGGGAGCCGCATCGGTATGCGCATTGAGCGCGGTAGCACCTCTGACGCGGGCGCAGGTTTCTGATGTGAAGGTTCAGCAGCCTGAACCGGCGGTATTACGCGACCATCAATTGGAGCTGCAAGTCGGCGAACAGCGGGTCAATTTCACCGGTCGGCCGCGCATTGCCACTACGGTCAACCAAAGTCTGCCTGCGCCGATTTTGCGCTGGAGGGAAGGGCAGGAGGTGGTGGTGCGGGTTCGCAACGGGTTGAAGGAAGATACCTCCATCCACTGGCACGGGATTATTTTGCCGAGCGAAATGGACGGTGTTCCCGGGCTGAGTTTTGCCGGTATCAAACCGGGAGAGACCTTTGAATACCGCTTTAAACTGCGCCAGAGCGGCACCTATTGGTATCACAGCCATTCGCATTTTCAGGAACAGAGCGGGCTGTACGGCGCAATTATTATCGACCCGGCAGAGCCGGACCCGGTGCAATACGACCGCGACTACGTAGTGCTGTTGTCCGACTGGAGCGATACCCCGCCGCAGCAGATTTACACCACCCTGAAAAAGCAGAGCCACTACTACAACCGCCATCGCCGCACGCTGGGAGATTGGTGGCGGGATGTGCGCCAGAAGGGCTTTGGGCAGAGCGCCAGGGATCGGGCCATGTGGAATCACATGCGCATGAGCGAGACCGATCTCGCCGACGTCACAGGTTTTACCTACACCTATTTGATGAACGGCATTACCCCGGACAGCGGCTGGGTCGGGCTATTCAATGCCGGAGAAAGGGTACGGCTGCGAATCATTAACGGCTCGGCCATGACCTTGTTCGATGTGCGTATACCTGGTCTGAAAATGACGGTAGTGGCGGCGGACGGGCAGAACATCAAACCGGTGGAGGTGGACGAATTCCGCATAGGAGCGGCGGAAACCTACGATGTGATAGTGGAGCCTGCGGCGGATCGCGCTTATACCATCTTCGCCCAGAGTATCGACCGCTCTGGTTATGCGCGCGGCACACTTACGCCCGATCTCCTTCTGCAGGCGGAAATTCCCTCGCTGGACCCAAGGCCGGTTTTGTCGCATGCGGATATGGGGATGGGACATTCCCATCATGTGCAGGATGCGCGTTCGGATCATCCAGGTGATCATCAAGAACATTCGGCCCATCAGCATCATTCGCCAATTGACCATTCCGCCCACACAGGTCATTCCTCTCATACGGATCACTCGTCCCATATCGATCAATCGTCACATCAGCAGCATGAAAATCATGGGCACCATCACGGCACTCATCACGACCATGCGCAGACTGTTTCTGGCAAAACCCTCGCGCCCGCCGGTTTCGGCGCGAATTTTGGCGAGGCGGTTGCGGTGGTACACCCGCGAAGTGAATTCGGCCCGCAGGTGGATATGCATAGCTCCCAACCGGTCAGTGGTATTGGCGATCCGGGCGTGGGTTTAAGGGATAACGGACGGCGAGTATTGACCTATGCGGATCTGCGCAGCCTTCAGCCGACACGGGACAAGCGCGAACCCTCGCGTGAAATTGAGCTGCATCTCACCGGCAATATGCATCGCTATATGTGGTCGGTGAACGGCATCAAACATGCGGAAGCGCCGCCGATTGTGCTGCAGCACGGTGAACGGGTGCGGTTTATTCTGGTGAACGACACCATGATGACCCACCCATTTCATCTGCACGGTTTGTGGAGTGAGCTGGAGACCGGCGACCGGGATTTTATTCCGCGCAAACACACTGTGTTGGTGCAGCCGGGGTCGAAGGTCAGTTATCTGGTGACTGCTGATGCCAAAGGCCGTTGGGCGTATCACTGTCACTTGCTTTATCACATGGCAGGTATGATGAGGGAGGTGCGAGTTATATGAACAAGTTACTCGCGTTAGGAATGTCTCTGAGTGCGCTTCTGGTAACGCCAGTATTCGCTCATGAAGATGATGATCCGGTGATCGTTAGTGTGACAGTGGATCAGCTCGAGCGGCGGTTCCGGGATGGTGACGACTCCTGGGCGCTGGATGCAGAAGCTTGGGTGGGTACCGATCTCAACAAATTGTGGTTAAAGCTGGATGCGGAACGTTCCCGCAGTGATACCGAGGCGCTGGAGTTGCAACTTCTCTACGGCAGAGCCTTTTCGCCTTATTGGGAGTGGTTGGTCGGCGTGCGGCAGGATATAGATCCCGATCCTTCACGTACCTGGGGTGTTGTGGGGGTGCAAGGATTAGCCCCGTATTTTGTTGAAACGGAGCTATCGCTATTTATCGGCGACGATGGCGATGTGGCCGCACAGCTGGATCTGGAATACGAGCTCTTGTTCACCCAGCAACTGATTTTGCAGCCAGAATTGTCTTTGAAAGCATACCGGCAGGACGACGAGGACTCGGGGCGGGGTTCTGGACTTGCAGATATTTCCTTCGGTCTTCGCTTGCGCTACGAAATCCGCCCTGAGTTTGCACCTTATGTGGGTTGGCAGTGGAGCAAACAATACGGCGATACGGCGGATTACAGTCGCGCTGCCGGTAGCCCAACAGAGCAGGGTATGGCGGTGGTAGGGCTGAAAATCTGGTTTTGAGCGCTTTCTGAGCAGTTCCGCAAGGGCGAAAACTATGCCCTTGCATTGCGACGCAAAAACCGGATAATGCGCGGCTCGGCAAAAACGCTTGCCGCATCGCAATGGTGGCCCTGTCCGGTCCCCTCGCAATGGTCAACCGCGAACCCCGCCAGGCCCGGAAGGGAGCAACGGTAGTGACTTGATCGTGTGCCGGGGTGTGGCTGGGTGGGGTCATCTCCATCCTTCCCCGTTTTATATTTCTGATTTCCCTCTGAAATAAGCAAACTTGCCGACGATTTGTCATGGTGTTTGCCAGCTTGTCCCGTCAGTCCGCTATAATCCCGCGCTCCATTGAGCAGAGATCTTTCGAGTGAGTTATCAGGTATTAGCCCGCAAATGGCGTCCGCGCACGTTTCGCGAAATGGTGGGGCAAGAGCATGTGCTCAAGGCCCTGATCAACGCGCTCGACCACAATCGCCTGCACCATACCTATCTGTTTACGGGTACCCGCGGGGTCGGTAAAACCACCATCGCGCGTATTCTCGCCCGTTGTCTCAATTGTGAAGTCGGCATCAGCTCAGCGCCTTGTGGCGAGTGTTCGGCGTGTCGGGAGATCAACGAAGGCCGGTTTATCGATCTGATCGAAGTGGACGCGGCGTCGCGCACCAAGGTGGAGGACACCCGCGAACTGCTCGATAACGTGCAATACGCGCCCACCCGGGGTCGCTTTAAGATCTATCTGATCGACGAAGTGCACATGCTCTCCAACCACAGCTTTAACGCGCTGCTGAAGACCCTGGAAGAGCCGCCGGCGCACGTCAAATTCCTGCTCGCTACCACTGATCCGCAAAAACTGCCCATCACCATTCTGTCCCGCTGCTTGCAGTTCAATCTGAAGAACATGAGCCCGGAGCGCATAGTGCAGCACCTGCATTACGTGCTGACGCAGGAAATGGTGCCGTTCGACGAAGCAGCTTTGTGGCAATTGGCGCGCTCTGCTGACGGCAGTATGCGCGATGCCTTGAGTTTGACCGATCAGGCGATTGCCTTTGGCAGTGGCAAGGTGTCATCCGAAGATGTCACCGCTATGCTCGGCACCATCGACCATCGGTTTATCGAAAAACTGATGCTGGCGTTGATCGAAGGCGACGGCGCAACGCTACTGCAGGCCGTGGCCCAGTTTTCCGAGCAGTCGCCGGATTACTACAGTGCGCTCGGCGATCTGATCACTTTGTTGCACCGTATTGCCATAGCCCAGGCTCTGCCGGAGGCGGTGGACAACAGCTATGGCGATCGCGAGCAGATTTTGAAATTTGCCCAGATGCTGACGCCGGAAGATGTGCAGCTGTTCTATCAGACGGGTTTATTAGGGCGGCGCGACCTGCCCTTGGCGCCCGATCCGCGCAGTGGTTTTGAGATGACGCTGCTGCGCATGCTGGCGTTTAAGCCGCAGGGTTTGGTGGATATACCGACGCGTCCGTTGGCGAAGCAAGCGGTTGCCTTGCCGGATCACGAAGGGGGACAACCCGCAAAAAAGTTTGAACCGGAGCCAAAAGAGTCGCCCGCACGGGCGGCTCTGATGTCGGCATTGCAGGCTCCACCGGCGCCCCGGGCTTCCAACGATTTGCCCGCTGAACCTCCCAAGCCAGCACCAGCGCCTCCACCACCACCGGTTGCGCCTCCAGTGTCAGCGGAACCGCCGGTACACCAAGCAGCGCCTGTGCAACCAGCATCAGTAGCTGCGCAATCAACACCAGTATCTGCGCCGCCAAAAGCGCCGACGCCGGTCTTTTCTGCGCCTGGCGCGGTCAAAACCTTAGGAGAATTGGAGCCGGAAAATTGGATCGCGGTGTATCAGGCGCTCAACGTGCGCGGCATTTTGCAAAGCACTGCGGCGAACTGCATTTTGGCCGAGCGCCGTGGCAACCATTTGTTTTTTGCGCTCGACCAGGACAAAGGCAGCCTGTTTGATGCATCCCATCGTCAGCGGTTGGCGGATTTGCTGCAGGAATATTTTGCTGAGCCGGTGCAGGTAACTATCGAAGTCCGAGAATTACCGGCCGGTGTGGAAACGCCGGCTATGTGGCTTGAGCGGCAAAAACGTGAAGCGCGCGAAGCAGCCATTCAGCGCCTGCGCGACGATCCGCTGGTGCAACAATTGGAGCGCGAATTAGGCGCGACGCTGGACGAAGAGTCCGTAACTTATTCATGAGCCTTTTAGGTTCGTAACGAAGTGAGGTGTAGCCATGTTTAACATGGAAGACATTATGAAGCAGGCTCAGGCCGTGCAAGAGAAAATGCAAAAAATGCAGGAAGATCTCGCCAATGTTGAAGTGGTAGGCGAGGCCGGCGCAGGACTTGTGAAAGTCACTATGACCGGACGCAACGACGTGCGCCGCGTGACTATAGATCCGAGCGTGCTGAGCGAAGAGAAAGAATTCCTCGAAGATCTGCTGGCTGCCGCAGTCAATGATGCTCTGCGCCGTGCCGATGAAGCCAAAACCCAGAAAATGGGCAGTCTGGCCGCCGGGTTCAATATTCCACCTGGATTCAAGATGCCGTTCTAAGCTTCTTTGGATCTTTGCTTCTTGGACCTTTCTGTTGACGCATTTCCATTCTGAGACTTCGCTGTGCTGAGTCCCCTGATCGACCACCTGATCCGCTCCCTGCGCATTCTGCCGGGAGTAGGACCTAAATCCGCCCAGCGCATGGCGCTGTATTTGTTGGAGCGCAATCGCGAAGGCGCCCTGGCGCTCGCTCAGGCCATTACCAATGCTGCGGAACATGTTAAACACTGCGTCAGCTGCCGGACTTTGACCGAGCAGAACCAGTGCAGCATCTGCGCGAATCCACGGCGCGATGCGAGCCTGCTGTGTGTGGTGGAAAGTCCCGCCGATATTTTTGCGCTGGAGCAGTCAGCGAGTTTCAACGGCAAATACTTTGTGCTGCATGGGCGACTTTCGCCAATTGATGGCATAGGTCCCGCAGAACTGGGAATGGATAAATTGCTGGAACGTCTGAACGGCGTTACCGAAGTGATTGTCGCCACCAATCCCACCATGGAAGGGGAGGCGACAGCGCATTACATAGCCGAAAAGGCCAAGCAGCGCGGCATTAAAGTGACGCGTATTGCCCACGGAGTGCCGATCGGCGGCGAGCTGGAATATATCGACGGCGGTACCCTGGCGCATGCCCTCGCCAGTCGGCGGGAGTTGTGATGGAAAAACAAGATTCTGAAAGCACTGTGGCCTTGGGTGAGTGCCGCCAGCCAATTGTCTGGGTTGCCGATTCCGCGCAATTAGATGTTTTGTGTGAGCGTTGGAAAAGCCTGTCGTGGCTGGCGCTCGATACGGAATTTATGCGCATCGACACTTTTTATCCGGTGCCTGCATTGCTGCAGATCAACGACGGCACGGCGAGTTATTTGATCGATCCGCTTTCTCTCGACGATGTCACTTCGCTGCGAGCTTTGATGGAGTCGCCGGACGTGCAGAAAGTGTTGCACGCCTGCTCGGAAGATCTGGAAGTTTTCCAAATTCTGCTCAACTGCCTGCCGGTCAATTTGCTCGATACCCAAGTCGCCGCAGCTTTTTGTGGTTACGGCTATTCCGTCGGTTACGCCAATCTTGTGCGCGCTGTGCTCGGCGTGCAGCTTCCCAAAGATGAAACCCGCTCCAACTGGCTGCAGCGCCCACTGACCGATGCGCAGCAGCGCTACGCGGCGTTGGATGTGGAATATCTCTATCAAATCACCCTGCACCTGAAAGAGCAGCTTGCGAAATTGGGCAGAGGATCCTGGGTGCAGGAAGAATGTGATTTGATGGTGCCGGCTTTTCTGGAAAGCCAGAAATTAAGCAATTCCAGCGCGAGATTTCGCGGTGCCTGGCGCTTGAACCAGCGGCAGCTGGCGGTGCTGATGGAGTTGGCGGCGTGGCGCGACCAGACCGCGCAGAGCCAAAACATTGTGCGCGGCCATGTGCTGCGCGACAAAAGCGTTTTTGCCATAGCGGAAACTTTGCCCACGCATATTTCCCAGCTGCGCAAAGTGCCGGAGCTGTCGGACAAATTGATTCGTCGCTACGGTGATCGCGTAATTGAAATCGTTGAGCAGGTGCGCGCCATGCCGGAAGAGGATTTACCACCGCGCTTGCCGCGTCCGCCCGGTACTGCGCAGCAAACACGTATCAACGAAATGCGCGATGCACTGGCGCAAGTGGCAGAAGAATTAAAGGTTGCCCCGGAATATCTCGCCCGGCGCAAAGATTTTGAGTTTATTATGCGCGCCCTCCAGGAGGGCAAATCCGGTGATGATTTGTTTCCGGCGAGTTTGAGCGGTTGGCGCTCTGAATTCGTCAAACCTTGTTTGCAGAAATTTTTATGAACGGCGTTCTTTGCAACATTTATCGCAGCTCCAAAAAAGACGAAACCTATTTATATGTGGAAAAAAGCCGCGGTCTCGCCTGCGTGCCCGAAGCATTATTGGAACTGTTTGGAAAACCCGAGTTGGTGATGACGCTGTTGCTAAATGAACAACGCCGTCTCGCCAGAGCGGATATCGCCAAAGTATTGGAAGCGCTGGCGGGGCAGGGCTATTACCTTCAATTGCCTCCGCCGCCCGAAACCTATATGCAGGAAATCAATAAACACAATGACAAACTCATCTGAGCTTTCTCCGGTTGAACTGACGGAACACATACAGGATCTGCAAGCTCGTTTGGCTTTTCAGGAAGATGCGCTGCAGGTGATGAGCGAGCAGATGGCTTTGCAAGCACAGGAATTGCAGATGGTGCGTGAACAGATGCAGGTGCTGAATAAAAAACTCAACGATCTGTTTTATCAGATGGAACAGCGTGCGGAAGCTCCTCCAATCGAGCGCCCCCCGCATTACTAAGAGCTATCTCAAAATCAGTCGAGCGCAGGCGTTTTAGTGATGACTTCTAATAGATCGAACCCTTACACGGATACGACATGTACACACAAGAAGAATATTTGTACGGCTGGTTGATGTATGCAGGTGGAGCATTACTGCTGATTGTGTGCGGCTGGGTTTTGACGGCTCGCATTCCCTGGAATTCATTGCGTCAAATCATCCGAGCCTTGGGCATTACAACCCTATGTGTGCCCTGGTATGCCGATGCCGATAAGCAATACCTCGCCCCGGCCTGGATCATTGCCGCGTTTGAAGGACTTTTTGATAAAAATTTCTGGCGTGCTGGCGGACCCCTGTTATCAGCACTCGCTGTAGCGTTTGCGATGGCGGTATTGATTTTAGTGATCGCTCGTTTTTCCGGACGTGGAAAAGCGGAACAAGCCGATAACGAATAGGTTATGTCTTTCGCGCTTCGTATCCTTTCCTTGATTTCCAAGTAAATTAATTCCCTGGCTTTGGCCAGGGAATTTCCCTCCTTCGATAACGCCTTTCCCCAGCTATAACCACCTGCCTCTGCTATAACTAATCAAAGCTTTTTCTCTGAAAAGAACGGTGTCATCCCGGTAAAGGAAAAGCCACGACTGACGGACCAACTTTTAAAGCGGGAAGCCAAACACAATCAGTCGCACTCCGGACGGATGACTATGTCGTCGCACAAACGATTTTTCTCATTACATGCTCTGACTTGGCTGCTATGGCTGTGCTGTGTCAGTGCGGGCGCCTGGGCACAGGGCGACCAGAAGCCAGATGTGCGTTTAGTCATAGATGTGTCCGGCAGCATGAAGCGCAATGACCCCAACAATCTGCGTCAGCCAGCGGTGGAGCTATTGGTGCGGATGGTGCCGGACGGTGCCAAGGCCGGGGTGTGGACCTTTGGTCAGTCCGTCAATATGTTGATTCCCCATCGCACGGTAAATGCCGAGTGGCACGCAGTCGCCGCACGCAAAGCGGGCGATATCAATTCTGTAGGCTTGTTCACCAATATCGGCGGCGCCTTGGAAACTGCGGCTTACGACCTGCAAAAGCGCGATCCAAGTTATCTCACCAGTGTAATTCTGCTGACCGACGGCATGGTGGATATTTCCAAATCCGCGGCCGAGAACGAGGCAGAACGGCGGCGGGTGGTGGAGCAGGTTTTTCCGAGTCTCAAGCAGGCGGGATATAAAGTGCATGCGGTGGCGCTTTCGGACGAGGCGGACATGGCGCTGATGGAAAAGCTGGCGCTGACCACCGGAGGTACCTTTGCTGTGGCGAATACCGCAGATGATCTGATGAAGATTTTTTTGCGCGCGTTCGATCAGGCCGTGCCGAGTCAAAAAGTCCCACTGCAAAACAATCGCTTTTTGGTGGATTCCAGCATTGATGAATTCACCGCGCTGATTTTCCGCACAGATCCAGCTGAGCAGACCCGCTTGATCGGCCCTGATCAGCTCGTCATGCGCTCGGACAAATTCCCCAAAGACGTCAGCTGGCTGCGGACGCGGACATATGATCTGGTGACAGTAAAAGATCCTTACGAGGGCGAGTGGCAGATAGTGGCGGCCTTTGGGCCGGAAAGCCGCGTGACCGTGGTCAGCAACTTGGCCCTGCGGGTAAAAACTCTGCCGAACAACCTGTTTCTGGGGGCCTCCGAAACCTTGAGCTTTGTTTTATATGCCGATGGCAAAGCGGTAACTGATAGAACCTTTCTCGGTTTGCTGCAGGTTAACGCCAGCCTGAGATACGGCAGGACCGAAGACGCGGTGGCGGAACCTGTATGGTCGACGACGGTGGCAGGCGACAGTGCCGATGACAAAGGTGTATTCACCATCCCCTTGCCGACCCTGGAAAAAATGGGGGTGTACGATCTGCAGCTGAGCGTCGACGGCAAAACCTTTCAGCGGCAGTTTTCCCATCGCATCTCGGTGCGCGAACCTTTCAGCGTCCATCTGGAAGATAAATACGACAGCAACGGCGTTCTTCAGCATCTCCTGACCGTACGGGCCCATAGCGAACAGATTGATCCGCATCAAACTCAGGTTGCGGCCTCTGTTATCAATCCCATCCGCCGCCGGTTGGTGCGTCCAATGGAGCTGGTTGACACAGGCGAGTGGCGCACGACTGTGCCCATGGATTATCCGGGCGAATACAAAATTACCGTGCAGGTGAGCGGTACGGATACATTGCGCGAGCCCTTTAGTTACGAATTGACCCCGGTTACTTACACCCGGGGAGACGAAGACCCCTTGTTTGCGCCGGAACCGGAAATTTCAGAACCAGAGCCGCAACCCCAGCCACAGCCAGAACCGCAACCCGTGGAGCCTGAACCGGAAGTTGTGGCCGAACCGGAACCCGAGGAGGAATCCGGAGCCTTGCGCTGGTTGTGGTATGCGCTTTTAGGTTTAGGCAATTTTGCGATTCTTGCCGGTGGCTATGGGCTGTGGCGCTGGTGGCGCCGCCGCAAGTCCGAAGGTGAAGGAAATCTCTTGATACCGGAGACTGCTGCCGCGTCGGGCACCCCGCCTTCTGAATCCCGTAAAAAGCAGCCTGTGAGTGCAGCCCCGGCGCGTGAAGAAGAACCGCCTATGGAAGATTTGGAAGATGACTCCGAAGATGACTATGACATGATGGCCATGGACGACTTCGAGCGGGATCTGGTCGATAAGGTAATGGCTGGAGAGCCGCAAAAGGCCAAAGATGATTTTGCCGCGGAGATTCGCCGTGCTCAGGGCTTGGATATGGGCGAGAAGGAACTGGACGAGGCGATTACGACGCTGATTGATGAGCTGGATGGCGAGCGCCCTGAAGTGACGCCGCCACCGGACGATTTGGATGACTTTCCTATGGACGACAATCCATAAAGGCTGCCGTCCGGTGATGGCGATTGGCTCCTGGTGACGCTCCTTAATGGACGAGGACGAAATAGATCACTGCACCCAGGATCAAGCGGTAGATGACATAGGGCATCATGCCGAAACGGTTGAGCCACTGCAGGAAGTAGTGAATCGCCAGTATGGCCGTCACGAATGACACGAACCCGCCGATCAAGAAAAGACTCCAATCGACCGCTATATCGCTCTGCGCCAATTCGGAAATTTTGGCTGCAGCTGCCAGAGTCGTGATCGGAATTGCCAGCAAGAATGAAAAACGTGCGGCTGCTTGACGATTCAATCCCAACAACAATCCGGCAGTCAGGGTAATGCCGGAGCGGGAAGTGCCGGGAATCAATGCCAGCGCTTGCGCCACGCCTATCACCGCCACATCCAACCAGCGCAGTTTGCTCAGATCGCGAGTGCCTTTATTGGTGAGATCCGCAAACCCCAACAGCAGACCGAATACCACTGTAGTGATCGCGATAACGGCATAGGACCTCAAGGTGGTGTCGACTAGATCCATCAAGGCGAGGCCGGCTAGCCCAGTAGGAATCGTCCCTAATACGACCGCCCACGCCAGGCGGCTCTGACCAACCTGCTGGCGCCGGGCAATCGAAAGCAATCCGTCTTGTACTATGGTGATGAGGTCTTTGCGGAAATAAATCACCACTGCCAATAAGGTGCCCACGTGAACGGCCAGATCGAACGCTACCCCTTGGTCCTGCCAGCCGGTAAACACCGGCACCAGAATAAGGTGGGCTGAGCTGGAAATAGGCAAAAATTCGGTCAGTCCCTGGATAAGGCCCAGGATAATCGCTTGAAGAGTCGTCATAGAGACTGTCTGTCGCTGGTTGAAGTCGGTTGGAGATCGGAGGACATAAAGAGAAGCAGCTTCCTGTCCGGCTAGAGGTTGTGCTTAGGGTGTAGAATGCTGCGTTTGACGCCGTATGCAGCGGCGGCGAGTTTAACAAAAAACTCATGCCCGACCACCAGTTCGCGAGGTGATTTTGCTTAACGCCTTCCAGAAACTGCGCCAGGAATTGTTGGCGCGCTCCACCCGGCCCTTTCTCGCACGCGGAAAATCCGTAGCTCGCTGTGACCAATGTCAGCTGGCGCAACAGGCGTGCATATGCCCATGGCGCAGGTCATTACAGTCCCCGGTGGACTTTGTATTGCTGCTTCACCATGACGAAGTCTTCAAACCGACCAATACCGGACGCTTGATTGCCGATATTTTTCCCGCCAATACCTTTGCCTTTGAATGGTCGCGCACGGAACCGCCGCAAGAGCTGTTGCATCTTTTAGCGGACCCGGCGCGTTTTCCGGTCATTGTCTTCCCTGCGGAAGGCGGTTCGGGCCGCGTTGTCTACCAGGATGTTCCACCAGCGACAGGTGGGCGACGTCTGACCATGGTGTTATTGGACGGCACCTGGCGGCAGGCGAGCCGGATGTTTCGGGCAAGTCCGTGGCTCAGCCATTTGCCGGCATTTACCTTTGCTTCACCGAGAGAAGGGCAATACGCCGTCCGCCAGGCGATTCGCGAAGGCCAACTCGCAACAGCGGAAGCCGCTGCGGAAATTTTGCGTCTGTGTGGTGATGAAAATGCGGGGCAGGTGTTGAGCGATTATTTCGCCGTGTTCAACGAACATTATTTGGCCACCCGCGGCAGCCGGCCGGTCCGTCCGCTCGCGGAGCATGATCGACTCGCTGGAGCTATGGAGCCGGTATGAATTTGTCGTCCCTGGAATTAAAAATCCCACCGGCTGCGCAGGTGGTGGTGATCGGCGGTTTGATGTGGTTGATGGCCGCGATCAGCCGCGAATTTCTTCTGCCATTGGCGGTGCGCTGGTGGGCGGCATTCTTGTTTATAGGTTTGGGGATGGTGTTGATTCTCGCCTCGGTTTGGCAATTTCGTCGCGCCCACACCACGCTGACTCCCTTGGAACCAGATGCGGCATCGGCTCTGGTGACATCCGGCGTCTACCGCGTCAGCCGCAATCCTATTTACGCGGGTTTTTTGCTTTGGTTGTGCGGCTGGGGTTGTTATCTCGCCAATCCTTATGCCTTTATCGGTCCTGTGATCTTTGTGATCTATATGAACCGCTTCCAGATACTGCCGGAAGAGCGCGCACTGCGTGAACGCTTCGGTGCGGAATACGACAGTTATTTTCGCTTGGTGCGGCGCTGGCTTTAGCCGTCCACCGCAGCCATGGCCGCCAATTCTCCGCCGCGTTCTTCAATGTCCAAACCGGTGCTGCACTTCAATATCTCGTTGATCTCATGCGATTCCATCGACCCCCAGTTGTAGCGCAGCAGGGCATCTTCCAACTGTGTAATGTAAGTGGCGATATCGTTGATTTCGCTGGGGCTGAGGGCGATTTTGGGGGCGTTGGCTGTATGAATAACACCGATAACCCGGTTGCGCAGACCTGGATCGCAAGCGTTTAGATCGAGAATGCCGTAGTCGGAAACCTGTGACTGAATATCATCGTCGGGATTCATAAAAAGCTCCGTAAGGAGAAGAGAAGGCGAGTTTTTAGCAGATTTATTCGTCCGCGTCTCGCTTAAATAAATGAATCCTCACTTGGTTATTTCGTCCAAGTACGACAAAGAGAAAGCCAGTTACAACCAAGAGAGCGCAAGGCGAAACATTTAGGAGACAATATGAAACTTAAAAATCCTGAATTATTTCAGCAAGCCAATTATTGGAATGGCCAATGGCGCCAATCCTCCACAGGAGAGGTAATTGAGGTCGACAACCCTTCAACCGGAAAAATTATTGGTCAGGTCCCTTCCGTGAATCGCGCGGAAGTCGCAGACGCAATCGATGTGGCCGAGCGCGCTTTTCAATCCTGGCGGCAAGAACCCGCGCACACGCGCGCTAAAGTGCTGCGCAAATGGGGCGATTTATTGCTGACACATGTGGATGATCTCGCAGAAATTCTCACTACAGAGCAGGGCAAGCCTCTCGCAGAAGCAAAAGGCGAGGTGCGCTACGCCGCGTCCTATTTGCACTGGTTTGCCGAAGAAGCGCCGCGCAATTACGGCGATACAATTCCCGCTCCCAAAACCTCGCAAAAAATCATCGTACAAAAACAACCTATAGGTGTATGCGGTTGTATAACGCCGTGGAATTTCCCTATCGCGATGCTCGCACGCAAAGTCGCCGCTGCACTCGCAGCGGGTTGTACGGTAGTGGCAAAACCGGCAGAGGCGACGCCTTTTTCCGCTTTGGCTTTGGCCTACCTCGGTGAATGCGCTGGTGTGCCTGGGGGTGTTTTTAATATTGTTACCGGCGATTCCGCCATGATTGGCGATGAATTTACCGAAAATCCCAAAATCCGCAAAATCAGCTTTACCGGCTCCACTCGGGTTGGTCGTTTATTACAGGAGAAAAGCGGGCGCAATTTAATCAAATTATCCTTGGAGCTCGGCGGCAATGCGCCTTTGATTGTGTTTGATGATGCGGATTTGGATTTGGCTGTTAAAGGCACCATTGCCGCGAAATTTCGCAATGCGGGGCAGACCTGCGTGTGCGTCAACCGCTTATTTGTCCAGCGGTCGATTTACGATGAATTTAAAAAAAAATTAAAAGTTGCTGTGGAAGCTTTGGTGGTGGGAGATGGTCACGACGAAGGTGTCACCATCGGCCCTCTGATTCATCAAAAAGCCGTGGAAAAATTTCAAAAACATTTTGATGATGCGGTAGCGCAGGGCGCGCGAGTCATTTGCGGAGACGGAAAAGCCAACGGCAATTTCGTCAAGCCTGTATTAATGACCGATGGCAAACCGTCGATGATGTTTTGCCAGGAAGAAACCTTCGCGCCTTTGTTGGTGGCTGTCCCCTTTGATACTGAGGAAGAGGCCATTCAACTCGCCAATGATACACCCTACGGACTGGCCTCCTATTTTTACTCCAATAATATTTCCCGCGTAATGCGTGTAACCGACGCGCTGGAAAGCGGCATGGTCGGCGTCAACGAAACCGCCATCTCCAACGCCACAGCTCCTTTTGGGGGTGTTAAGTGGTCTGGGTATGGCAGGGAAGGGTCGAAGTATGGGATGGATGAATATTTACAGGTTAAGTACGTGTTGTTGGGTGGTTAGGCAAATAAACGATCGTCAAGTCGTTTGGTTTAATCTGTTGACGCATTAAATATCCTTTTTATGACGTTCGTCGGTCGAATATATTTTTGGTCGACCAATTTACTCTTGTCCCAACAAATTCTTATTCCCTGTCTACACTTGTTTTTGCAGATCGCTCGGCTGCGCTTTATCGGCGTTCTGCAAAAGGTCTCGGTTGACGGTTCTACCGGGACAAACTAAACCCAAACAGGAATTTAAGATGATAAGAAAAATTACAATCTCTGTTTTAGCTGCTCTATCTTTATCCGCATGTAATCAAATTCCCCGGGATGCGAGTGGGACGGAAAAGCCTAGTGTATTGGTGGGGTCGTCTATAAATTGGTCAACTTGCACGGGCGCATATCCCAGTTATTTTCAGGATCCTGCGTTTACCAACACCGGCATGTGGGAAAATCAGGCGATCATTAATCAGCCACCTGCTGGTTGGACAGGGCCTGTATTTAAGTTGAGTGATGCTTATAGCAGAGCTGTGCCAGAGAGCAATTATCCTTGGGAAAAATTTAATCCCTTTGATCAAAAATTAAGCTCGCAGCAAAAGATCGATCAGACCGAAAAATATATTTGGTCTGTAATGAATTACATTCAGGAAGGCAATATAGGTAATTCTGATATCAGCAAGGATTGGCAGTTGTGTAATAACACAGCGCGTCAGTGGTTCCATATTCCGTATCAAACCTACGAACCGCTGAGCGGCCGCGAATATGTTCACGGTTTGACTCGCGAAGCGCCGGTTACCTTTACTATCGACGGAAATAAACAAATCAATACTACGGTTTGGGCGGTTGGTTTCTATAACCCTGCAGCCGCGAAAAGTATTTCCGCAATCTGGACTGGTGCACCAGATCCGCAAATTCCTGCACAAAACTTCAGTTTTAACGAAGGCAGTGTAATTGGTAAGTTGTTATTTACTACAGCTACGCCCGACCAGATGCCATTTTTGAAAAACGTACCTTCCTGGAAAGCGAATATTAGCGATCCGCAATATTGCAAATGTGAAGGGAAAAATGGCAACGCCTGCACATTTGAAGAAGAAACCAAACAATGTCCTCGCCAAGTGCGCGATGTCTATCTCATGCAATTTGATATTGCGGTGAAAGACAAGCGTTCACCCATTGGTTGGGCCTACGGAACCTTTGTTGCTGACGGTGAAAGAAAAGCTACGGAAAAAAACCCCTGGAACCGTATTTCGCCCTTGGGATTAATGTGGGGCAATGACACTCCGCCGCTTGGAACCGGGGCGATCAAATATCCTGCGAACAGCCATGCAGACTTGAAAGAGAGCGTGATTTTCTGGGACGTCGCAGACATGTTGAATCAAAAAACCAATGCCGGTCATCTGGGTTGTAACAGCCGGTTGAATGGACCTGCGGATAATGCGAAGAGCAGCTGCTTGTCATGTCACCAGACCGCGTCCGTGCCAGATAAAAACAACAAAACGCCAGCGATTTTGTATCAGTTCGGCGGATTTGGTAACAACAATGGCCAGTGTTTAACAGGTAATGACCCGCTTAATTTGGCTATTGACCAGGTTTATTTTAAGAGCTTTAGTTGCGCCGAATCTTTTACCGGTCCCACTGCCATAGTGCCACCTCCGGTTTATGCTGGCGGTCAAAAGCAATGGATATCCACTGACTTCTCGCTGCAAGTTTCCATCAGCTTGACGCAATGGCAAGAATGGAACGAGGACAAAAAGAAAGGCTTAAAACTTCGAGTGTTTGATGGAGTGTTGCCGAACCGTGGCGAATAAGCTCAATAAGATAGCGCTACAATAAAAATACAAGAAGCAGCATGCGTAAATTACGAATGCTGCTTTTTTTAATAATTTTTATCGACTGTATCCCTTCTTGGGTTCCTGTATTTCGCCGTTTTTGATGATTTTGATATGCGCGCGCAGCCACTCGGCGAATTCGGCTTCGGTGACGGAGCCTTCAGCAAGCCCGATATATTGTGGATAGAGCTCTAAATCATCCTCCGTCAGAATGCCGCCGTTTAGCTCAATAAATACCTCGGATACGACAGCGGCTGTGCGCTTATTCCCATCAACAAACGGATGGTTGCGTGCTATCCCAAAAGCCAAGCTTGCAGCCAGGTCTGCCAGGTCCGGTGGCGGTTCACCATAGGCATACAGTTGTTGTGGACGAGCGAGCGCAGAATCCAAAAGTCCTTCATCGCGCACACCATTGCCGCCGCCATGCTCCGAGAGCTGGCGGTCATGTATTGCTAAGGAAAGCTTCTTGCTAATCCAAACAATCATGTTCCACCTCTACTGAGCTAACTTGTGCAACAAATTGCGTCGTTTATGCATGACCTTCTCCGCCACCTCCATCTGCTCTGCCAGAGTAGGGTCGTATACGGTCAGTTTGATGCCGTCCGGGGTTTCCAGCAGATAGAGTTCATCGCCTTTATCCAGGCGCAGGCGCGACAAGACTTCTTTGGGCAGTATGACGCCTGCGGAATTGCCAATAGATGTGATCTTGAGTTTCATAAGACACCTGCCTGTTGTGTTATAACGTTTGGTATAACGAGGGAGTTTAGCACCGGGATCGGGTTTAGGGGAAACTCTTTGGATTAAGGAAGCATAAAAAAGCCCGGAGAGTTCCGGGCGGATGGGAGAGCAGGGAGGGAAGAATTGGAGGGAGGACAGTTCGTTAAGGACGCGCTTCCAGAATGATGTTGAAGGGAGTTTCCGCAGCGCGGCGTACATGCTTGAAGCCGGCGTCGCGCAACACCGCACCCAGCCGTTGCTCCCCGGCCTGTGCGCCCAATGCCAGCCCCACTTCTTCGGACAGAGAGTGAGCGCAACAAAGCGCAGTGGAGGCGGAATAGTAGATACGCCCAACCGGGTTGAGGTTTTCTTCCACTTTGTCATTGGCGAAGGGTTCCACCAGCATCAAAGTGCCATCCTGCGCCAGGATCTGACGGGCGCGGGCGGCAGCTCCAATGGGGTCGCCCAGGTCGTGCAAACAATCGAAGAAACAGACGAGGTCGAATTGCAGATCCGGCACTTCCTTGCCTGACGTCACATGGAATTCGACTCGGTTCGTCAGCCCTTCGGCCTCCGCATTGGCGCGGGCGGCTGCGATGGATTCTTCATGGGTATCAAAGCCATAGAATTTCGCATTGGGAAATGCCTTCGCCATAATCAAGGTGGAGTGGCCATAGCCGCAGCCGATATCCGCAACTTTCCCGCCTTGTTGCAGTTTTTCGCAAACACCTTCCAAACTGGGCAACCAGTTTTGCACCAGGTTGGCGGCGTAACCGCTGCGAAAAAATGCCGCTACACCGCAGAACAGCCGCCCATTGTGGGCACCCCAGGGAATTCCCGCGCCGTTTTTAAATGCGTGCAGAATTTTGTCTTCGTCGAACCACATGGAAGCTGACACTTCCAAAGCGGGCGGAAAAAAGCAGGGGCCATTTTCGTCAGCTAGCACAAGTGCTTGTTCGGTGGCAAATAATATTGTTGCGTTGCCGGCAGGTACTCCACATATCCGCCAGCCGCCTGACTGTTAAGCCATTCCCGCGTATAACGTTCGTGACATTGGGTTCGTTTGGCGAGTTCTTGTGAAGTGATGGGGCCAGCGCCAGCCATGGCGCGATACAAGCCGAGCTTGTGGCCGAGATTTGTCATAAAACCTGCAGAACAGGCGGCGAGATCGCCAGCGATTTGATGCAGAAATCCATGTAGTTTTTGTTCATCGATCTGTCCGTGATTTACAGTTGTCTGGTGTGCCATTGGTGCCTCCAAAGTGCAAAAAAAGTCCGTGCAAATATTTGCAAAACTCACCGGCTCATGTCTGATTATTTGCAATAAAAAGTCATGCGGTGAGGGTTTCAGCTTAAGTGTGGTGTCGGATAGGAGTAAGATCGGGATCTGCCAAAACCGGGTGAAAAAAGCCATTCACATGTAAAAATTCGTAAAAGCCCGGTATCTAAAATGCGAGGTAAGAAGGAACTATGCAGTCGCTCAAAACCGATATTCGCGTCGGCCTTGTGGTGTTGCCCGAGGCCGGTGCATCAACCGTCGTCAGTCTGTACGACATATTTAATATGGCTCATTTGGTAGCGCCTAGCGACGTACGCTTTGTGCCCTATCTGGTGGGAGAAAGTGGGGGCTCGGTCATGACCGTCAGCAATATTTCGCTAGAAACCAAAGCTATTTCCGAAATTAAACCGCCGCACGTCATTATTATTCCGTCGCTTTTGCTTCCTGAAGATCACTGGCCATTAGGAAAACATCAAACACTCATTGACTGGTTGCGCGCGTCTTATGAAGCGGGAAGTATTTTGTGTTCCGCATGCACCGGTGTATTTCCGTTATTGGAAACGGGATTATTCGATGATGAAGTGGTGACATGTCATTGGATTTACGCCTCCAGTCTGCGCCGCACTTATCCCAAAATAAAACTTTGCATCGACAAAACTTTGGTTGTCACGGGGCAGAATCAAAATCTCATAATGTCCGGTGCTTCCGGCTCCTGGCAGGATTTGGTTCTCTATTTGATCGAGCGATTTAGTGGTCCCGCGACTGCGAATGCGGTAGCAAAATTTTTTCTTTTAACTCGCCATCCGGATGGGCAGGCCGCATACATCACCTTTACGGAAGACACCAGTCATGGCGACGCGGAAATCGCACGCATCCAAGCGTGGTTGAGTGATCGCTGGCGCGAGATGGAATCGGTGGAGCAATTGGCGCAGGTGGCTCAGATGAGCGAGCGCACCTTCAAACGCCGTTTCAAACTAGCCACCGGTTACACCCCAAAGGATTATTTGCAACACCTGCGTGTGGAAAACGCCAAACAATTTTTGGAAACCTCCGCTATGCCTGTTGATGAAATCGCCGCGGCGGTTGGTTACCAGGAGCCGGCGTTTTTCCGCGCCCTGTTTAAGCGCATTACAGGGCTTACTCCCAGCGCCTATCGCGCAAAATTCCGCAGCAGTTCGTTAGAAGTTGCCTCTTAATTAGATCTCAGTGATCCACTGGCGGATATCACTCAATAGATAACAAATCAATTATTTTGGCGGCGAATTTTTGTGTATCGGTGCGCCAAGAATATTTCAAGTGTGCGACCTGGTTGGGTTAAATCAGCGAAAAATTGCAGTAAACTTCGCGAACTTTTTTGTAGGAAGAGCGAGCTGAACGTTAGCTTCTCTCAATTGAGACGATTCTTAGTAGTACGTTGCCATTAGGACTTTATATATGCTTCCAAACTTTTCGCTGAAAAACTCTCCGCGCAGCTGCTTAAAAATATTAGGTTTTGCCAGCCTTGCTTTAATACTTTCGGCTTGTGGCGGCAATGGCGGAAGCTCCAGCAGTAATTCATCGTCCAGTTCTTCTTCGAGTTCTAGTTCTTCATCAAGCTCGTCTTCCAGCTCAAGCTCCTCGTCAAGTTCCAGCTCTTCTTCGAGCTCAAGTTCGTCGTCCAGTTCTGGCGATGTAAGCCAGGTATTGCCGTCGGAAAATCACTACTACGCTAAACGCGCATCAACTGCACCTGTGATTGATGGTGAGATTGATGCGGTATGGAACGATGCGCCTTGGATGGAAATGACCGTTGCCTGGACCGGTTTTGAAAACCTGAAACAACCGAGCGGCCCGCAAGATTTCAGCGGCAAATACAAAGCGATGTGGACTCCAGAGCATCTGTATTTGCTGTTTGATATCACCGACGATGTCATCAACACCAGCGGCCAGTACTGGCAGCAGGACACGGTGGAAATTTTTATCGACGAAGATAAAAGCGGTGGTCAGCACAATTACAGCCACAATGCCTTTGCCTATCACATCAGCCACAACCTGGAAGTCGTCGATAACGGCGGTGATCCGGCCCTGATCGCGAGCCACATCAACGCCAAGATCAAAAGCCAAGGTACACGCCATATCTGGGAAATCCGCATAGAGATTTACGCTGACCACAACGGTTACGTTAAGAACGAGCAGGACGCGGCTCGTGTGACGCTGACCGCTGGCAAGATCATGGGCTTTACGCCAAGTTACATCGACAACGACGGCAACGGTACCCGTGAGCACTTTATGAGTTCCGTCAATACGCCAGGGCATCAAAGCAACCAGGGCTACTTGAACGCGGACTCCTTCGGCACCCTGGAACTGGTCGAATAACCTCCCACTCCCTCGTAACACTGCCCTATGTCACGGCGATATAGGGCAGTGTTGTAGAATCGGCTCTTTGCTATTTACCGCTTAGAGCCATGTCGCAACACCCTCCGTCATCTCAATCCCGCCCGCGACGTATCGCCCATTTGGATATGGATGCGTTTTTTGCGTCGGTTGAGTTATTGCGCTACCCGGAATTGCGCGGCATGCCGGTGGTGGTAGGTGGGCGGTCGATACACAAGCCGGTGGAGCAGCCGGACGGTACGCGGGTATTTTCCCGTCTGCGCGATTATGTCGGTCGCGGTGTGGTGACCACATCCACTTATGAGGCAAGAGCGCTGGGTGTGTTTTCCGCCATGGGCACCATGAAGGCGGCTAAATTGGCTCCGGACGCGATTTTGTTGCCCGCCGATTTCGAAGCCTACCGCCATTACTCCTCACTATTTAAACAAGCTGTCGTGCGTATTGCTCCGGTTATTGAGGATCGCGGAATCGACGAAATTTATATCGATCTCACCGAACATCCGGAAACCGACACGCGCGAACTGGCAACGCAAATCAAAAAAGCGGTGCGCGATGCAACGCAGCTGACCTGCTCGATTTGTGTTGCCGAAAATAAATTGCTTGCGAAATTGGGCTCGGAATTGGACAAGCCGGACGGTTTGACGATTTTGACGCGCGCCGATATTCCAACGCGAATTTGGCCGCTGGCGGTCGGTAAAGTGAATGGCATAGGACCAAAATCCGCCGCTAAATTAAACGCTTTAAATATTCTGACGGTTGGCGATTTGGCGCGCGCGGATAAATTATTGCTGCGCGAACATTTCGGCCAAAACTATGCCGAATGGTTGCATGCCGCTGCGCATGGCGAAGATGACAGGCCGATTTCCACTGGTGGACAATCAAAATCCATCAGCCGCGAAACCACATTCGAGCGCGATTTGCATGCACGCCAGGATCGTGAACAGCTGACGCCAATTTTTACGCAACTGTGTCAGCGTTTATCGGCGGATTTAAAACGCAAAGGTTATTTGGCGCGTACCATTGGCATCAAACTGCGTTACACCGATTTTCGTCGCATTACACGCGACCTCACTTTGTCGACGCCAACGGATGATCCGGTTGTGATTCGCAAAACTGCAGGAGAATGTTTGCGCAGGGTGGATTTGGAACGAAAGTTTCGCTTGCTCGGGGTTAAAGCGAGCGGCTTAATCAAATCGGAAGATTGGAATAAACAGGAAGAGATAAGGGAGCAATATCAGCCCGATTTATTTGATGAAAATGGTGGCTCCGGAAGCCTTTAGCGAAAAGCATCACCTTAATTTTGAGAACTTCGTCCAAACTAATTCCGATTCAGTTCTCCTTCTTTGCAGGCAAACCTTGAGGAAGCCGCGTAATCGGCTTACCATCTGCACAATTTTCGACCGAACAGGCAGAGCGACCATGGAATTTCTCAACAAATCTTGCCAAAACTGTCACAAACCCATGAACGGTGGCGTCTATCGCGCCTCACATGTTTGCCCTCACTGCTTGTTCGAACATGAGGGTGGGAAAAAATCACGCAAGCGCTATAAAACTGCGTCTGCGGTTTCTTCCGTCAGCAATGACCAAGCCTATGCCGGTCAACCCGCTGACGAACATACCGATCAGCAATACGCCGCTGAGGCCTACGCCTCCAATGAATCCCAAGAGCTGGAAGATACAGAGAAGCGTCAAGCCATAGTGCGCGCAGTTCCCACTCCAGAGGCCTCTGCAGGCGTTTCTGAGACAGCCACCGAAGCTCCTCAGACACCCTCTGTCACCCTGACCACCAAACCCGCCACTGATCATTCCATCCTGGAAGACATGGGTGATGTCACTGCCGAATGTGTGCTGAATTTAAAAGTCACTCCGGATATGTTCATCGACGGCAAATTTGTCGGCACCAAGAGCGACAAAGTAAAAGCCGCATTGGAGCAGGGCAAAAAACACGTGCTGAACCAACTGCGTCAAAAAGCTCAGGAAAAAGGCGCCAACCTAGTAGCCAACATCACCATGAAAAACGCCGTTAAAAGTGCTGATGCCCAAAACGTCAAAATGCTGGTACAAGCCGCTGGTTTTGCCGTAGTGGCTGAGTTGGCTGGGGAAGTGGCTGAGGTTTAATCTCGGTTAGAGAACCGACAAGGTTGTTATGCCTAAACGCCCGATGGAAATCATCGGGCGTTTTTGTTTGATAACAAATATGCACAACCTCAACCCTCTCCCAGTGGGAGAGGGGGACTTAAGATCTGTCCAATGTGTTACCCAGTGGTCGGTTGTACTTCCTTGCTCATACCATAACTTGTGTAACCCATGTTCCCGGTTTGAGTTGTTACCGATGTTGCCGGTTTGCACAGGTGAGGGCTGTTGGAAAGTGGTGGTGTTTTATTAGGATGGGGCACAAAACAAAAAGGCCAACCATATCGGTTGGCCTTTTCGTTGCGAGAATTTTTCTCTTAATCGATTCGCGCGTGTAATCCCAAATAAGTACCCACAAAGCCTCCCGCTTTTTGCGTACTCAGGATTTTACCGTCGAGAGTTTTGCCAACCGGCTTCCATTTTTTGTCGCCATCCGCGCGGTAATAAAACGCGATTTTTCCTTCATCACCTTCCACTTTAAAATCCACATGGCTGCGGACTTTGGGGATTTCGATGATGTGGATCGCAGCTGGTGCGGATTGTTCGGCTTTTTCCAAAACTACGCGATATTTTGGTTTTTTGCCCGGCACTTTCTGTGCGGCGATAAAATAATGCGCTTGTTCGCTTTGGAAAACCACAAGTCCAGCAGTCACATTCTCTTTCAGCGGAAGTGCCAAACGAGTGGACGCTTCATAAGTGTGGTGCTGCTGACGACGGCCAATAAATGCTGGCTGGACAGAATCTGCCATGCTCACCTTACGCGCTTTCAACAATACGCCTTTGCCATTTCCTAATTCATACGGGTTGCTATCGGAGGTGCGCAACACGTTCCATTCAAAGCCCAAAGCCGGTTTGCTGAAATCGTCAACCCATTTGAAATTGCCGGTCAAAGTAACGGCATTTTCTGTAGTAGGCAGGCCTTTGGGTTTTGGCAATTGATAAGGAATTTCCGTTTTTGCAGGCAAAATATGCGGCCAGCCGTCTTTCCAGGTAACGGGCAATAAAAAGGTCTCACGGCCGATATTGAAATAATCCTGGTCGTAATTGCGCGTAGCCAAAAATACCGCCCACCATTCGCCTGCAGAAGTTTGCACCATATCTGCGTGGCCAGCGGTAGCAATCGGATTTTTGCGCGCAGGGTCGAGATCGCGTTGAGTCAGGATCGGATTATTTTCGTAAGGAACAAAAGGCTCGGCCAGAGAACGGGTACGGAAAATGACTTCCGAATGCTTATCTGCCGTGCCGCCTTCGGCGCACATCAGGTAATACCAACCATTAATTTTGTAAATGTGTGGTGCTTCGATCCAAATGGGTTTTTTGGCGAGATCAGTTCCGCCATTGACCAATAATTTCGCGGAATTTTTCACGACCTTTTGTTGTTTAACGTCGTATTCCCACATCCAGATTGCGCGGTGGCCATCGTACAGAGGTTCACCCGGCGGTGGACCGTTATGAGTGATATAAACTTTGCCGTCGTCATCAAAAAACATCGACGGATCTATACCGTCAATTTCCGGCAGAAAAATCGGGTTCGACCAATCGCCCGCGGGGTCGGTGGCCGTCACAATAAAATTACCGCCGCCGTCCACATTAGTGGTGATCATGTAAAAAGTGCCGTTGTGGTAACGAATCGCCGGTGCAAATACACCGCGTGACACGCCCGCATCTTTGATATTGAGTTGTTCCGGGCGGTCCAATATGTAGCCCAGTGGCTGCCAATTCACCAAATCCGTACTTTTAAAAATCGGCACGCCGGGGAAATAGGCGAAAGAAGAGGTCACCATATAAAAGGCATCGCCCGCGCGGGTGATGCTGGGGTCGGGGTAAAATCCGGAAAAAATCGGATTCTGGAAATGACCCTCCGCCGGTTTTTTTTCATATACCGCATCTTTTCCCTGATATTCGAACCAAGCGAAGCGAGCAGTTGGATCACTCGCGAATGCATGACTGCATAGAAGAGTTAAAACAGTGCAAAAAAAAGCGGAAATTTTCATAAGTTATTAGCTCTTTGGGTAAATTTGCTTTCTTATTAAGTTAAAGCGCCCGCCATTCAAACCTCATATCCGCCTTTCGACAAGAGGGTTATGCCAGACGTGCTATTAAGCCGACGGGCACCCGCACAAATTTTAGGCAAAAGCTGATCAGGCTTATGCAACAAGCCCATCTCGTTTATGCACCAAAGCCATCTAGCGTATGGACCTCGTATTCGAATAGGGAAGGGCACGGCCCCTATGTGACCACATTGAACCGGGTGAAGGTTCCGTTAAACTAGCGGCTTTTCCTCAAGGACATCCACCAACACGAGGTTTCCATGCCTGAATTTGGCCTAAAACTGATTTACGCCCTGTTGATCTTCCTCGCCGCCTATACCTTGCAACGCCTGGCCCGCCGTGGCGCAAGGGTGGTAAAGGCGCGTCATTGGCTGCCACCCACGGTAGCGGTGCTGATCGGCAACCTGGTGCGGTGGGGTATTTGGATCTGCGCGGTGCTGTTCGTGCTGGAGCTGTTCGGCATGCCGATCCGCGCGCTGTGGGCTGGGCTGTTATCGGTGGCGGTGTTGGTTGCCGTAGCTTTTGTGGCCTCCTGGAGCATCCTCGCCAATATTCTCAGTGCCGTGGTACTGCTCGCGTTTTCCCGCGCGCGCATCGGCGACATAGTGGAGCTGCGCGATACCAAACAGGACGAAGTCGGCATGCGCGGCAAAATCATCGACATCAATTTATTTTTCGTCACCATTCAAGAATTAAAACCCGAACTCTCTATTAGCGAAACTCCTCCCTTCACCCAAATTCCCAACCATTTATTTTTCTTCCGCGTCAGCCGCTGCTGGCGTGGCGAACATACCAAGCCGCTGAAGCAGGCTTTTAAAGAAGAAAAAGTTGTGGAATTACCAGAGGATAAAGCGGAAAGCAAATCTCCATAAAACCGAGTGCATTAAGAAAATATGTGGTTACAAAAAAGCCCGGCAATAACGCCGGGCTTTTTGCATTTACAGAACTCTATTTGATGCCAAAGCTTGGTCCCCCTCTTAAAACGAACCCCAACCTGGCACGAATATCGCTAACCTGTGACCTAAATGAGCTGAGCCCCGCGCGCGGCTCAGTCGCAGATGTGAGCTGTTGCGATTCCAAGAATAACGATCAGAATTCGGAACAGCCCAATGCCAAAAACGCCTATCCAACGGATTTTTATAGCTTTTTTCTCCCAAAGGGGATTTCACCCGAGCCAACTCCAGCAATCGCTGCTAACCTCGCCATAAGTTTCTTCCTGAAAGATTTATAGGAGTCTGGCGCTTGGCACGCTTTTTACACACAGCTGATTGGCAAATTGGTCGACACTCATTATTAAGCTCGGGCCGCATGAGTACGGGCCGCTTTACAGAAGATGAAGCCGCACTTCTGGCGGAAGCGCGTTTTACCGCGATTGAACGCATAGCCGCATTGGCGACGGCAGAAAAAGTGGATGCGGTTTTGGTGGCGGGCGATTTATTCGACGCGCAAACCGTATCCGACAAAACCATTCGCCGCACATTTCAGGCGATGTCTGCCTATACAGGCCTGTGGCTGATAATTCCCGGCAATCACGACGCGGCCTTGTCAGAAAGCGTCTGGACGCGCGCTCAGCGCCTCGGCGCAATTCCGCAAAACGTCCAATTATTGCTGCAGCCAGAGCCAGTGTTATTTGCCGACAAAGGTTTTGCCGTACTGCCCGCACCACTTACACAACGGCAGACCTATCACGACCTGACCCAATGGTTTGAAAGCGACAGCGCGCAAACACCGCCACATTTACTGCGCATTGGCCTTGCTCACGGCAGTGTGGAAGGGCAATTGCCGGAATCCGCCGACTCATCCAATCCCATTTCCGCCGAACGCGCACACACCGCCAAATTGGATTATTTGGCCCTTGGCGACTGGCACGGCACCAAACAAATCAACTCGCGCACTTGGTACAGCGGCACGCCGGAGCAGGATCGATTTAAAGATAACGGCGCAGGCAACGTATTAATTGTCGATATAGAAAAGCCGGGCGCGGAGCCGCAGGTAAGCGTACATTCCATCGGCCAACATCAATGGATCAAACGCGAATACACCCTCGCCGTGGATGCCGATTTGGATCATCTGCGCACCGAGCTTGGGCAAATTGCGGATAAATCCGTTATCGCTTTAACCATTCGCGGCCAAGTCAGCCTGCACAACCACCAACAATTAATGCAGATATTGGGCGACGCCGAAGCTCGCCACCGCAGCTTTCAATGCGATTTCAGCCAATTGCGTTTGCAACCGACGGCGGATGATATAGCCGCACTGCATGCGGACGGCTACGTGGGCGAAGTGATCGAAGAATTGCGGCAGCGGCAGGAGCAAGCCGATGGCGAAACCGCACGCGAAGCGCTTGCCATTCTGGCGGACCTGTTGCGCCAGCAAAACGCGGAGGCATCCGCATGAAACTTACGCGCTTAACCGTCAACCAAATCCGTCAATTCCGTCAGCCGCTGACCATTAGCGATCTCACCGACGGTATTAATTTATTTGTCGGTCCCAACGAATCCGGCAAAAGCACCCTGGTGCGCGCCATTCGCGCTGCTTTTTTTGAGCGCTACACCTCCAACAGCGCAGAAGACTTGCGCCCCTGGGGCGATTCCTCCGCCGCGCCGGAAATCGAACTGGAATTTGAATGGCAACAGCAAAAATGGAAATTAAATAAACGCTTTCTCAATAAAAAACGCTGCGATCTGCAAATCAACCAACAACATTTGAGCGGCGCAGAGGCGGAAGACAAGCTCGCAGAATTATTAGGCTTTGAATTTTCCAGTCGCGGCGGCAGTAAACCAGAGCACTGGGGAATTCCCGGTCTATTGTGGGTGGAGCAGGGCAGCATTCAGGATATTCAAAAGTCCGTCGAGCACGCAGGCCAACACCTTAAAACCGCTTTAAGCAATACCCTGGGTGAAGTCACCAGCACCGCCGGCGATGCATTGATTGAGCAAGTGGAAAACGAACGCGCAATTCTGCTCACCAAAACCGGCAAGCCCACCGGTCAATACCAAAAAATTCTGCTGGACTGTGAGCAATATCAAATCCAACTCAAAGACTTGGACGAAAAAATCCAACGCTATCGCAGCGATGTCGACCGGCTCGGCCAGTTACGGCGCCAACGCCAGGAACACGACAGCCAAAAACCCTGGCTGGAATACCGCCAAAAAGCAGAGGAAGCCAAAAATGCACTCGCCGCCGTGCAGGATATGCAGGCCAAACAGCAAAGCGACCTGCAATTACTGCAAAACTGCCAAAACAATTTAAACCTCTGTCTTGAGCAACTGCGCGACTTCAGACAAGGTGAAGAAAAACTCGCCCAGCGCGCGCAGGATAAAACCAAAGCAGCAAAAGCGCTGGAAGACTGCAAAGAACTGAGCGCTCAAATCACTCAGCGCCTTCAGCAAGCGCAGGCGGATTATCAAAAAGCCAAAGATGCATTAAGCCGCGCCCGTTTAATCGACCGCAGACAAAACCTCCAGCGCGATCACGACCAACTCAATGCGCAATTAAATGCCCAACTGGACAATCTGCAAAAAGCCCAACAACTGCAAAACGAGCTGCAGGCACTGCGTGCAAAGCTCCAAGCGCAAACCCTGGATGAAAAACTCCTCGCCAAACTCAAACAACTCCAAAACGAACTGACTGAAATCCAAATTCGTCAGCAATCCCTCGCCACACGGTTGGAATACGATTTAGAAGCCGGCAAATCCATCACCATCAGCGGACAAGAGTCTATTCAAGGCAAAGGCGAACGCCTGTTATTGGAAGCAACCGATTTATTCATTCCCGGCATAGGCAAATTGCGCCTACTACCGGGCGGTACCGATATCAGAGAACTTGCCCGTAAACAAGAGCGCCTGCGGCTGGACTACACCAACCTGCTGCAAACACTCAAGGTGCAAAATTTGGAACAGGCGGAAAATCGCCTTGCCGAAAACAAACACCTCGCCCAGCAAATCACTCATCTGCAAGCTCAACTGCAAATGCTCGGACCCAAAGGCGTGGACGAGCTTAACGTTAGTGTACAGCTGATCAAACAGCGCGTTGCGAGCCTGCAAACTGAGCTGGAAAAATTTCCGGCAGAAGGCGGAGAACAAAGCGATTTTGCCAATGCAGACTTAAAAACCTGCGAAGCCCATCTGGAAGCTAAAGACGCAGAATTAAAAACCGCCGAACGCGCCCACCAACAACATCAAAGCGATTTGCTCGTGCTGCAAAACGCGTATGAAGCTGCCAATCTGGAATGGCAAAAGCAAAATAACGAACTGCAATCCCCCGAGCGCCAAGCCCGCGAGCGCGATGCGCTGGATAGACTCTCCAATTTAAAAGCGGAAGAAGCAGAGCTGCATAAGCGTATTGACGAACGCAAACAGCAAATTGAAGCCGCTAATCCGGAAGCTTTACAAAAAGAAATCGAACGCTTGTCCAAATCTGCCGATGCCTTGGAAAAAGAGGCATTGCAGCGGGAAGGGGAAATTACTAGACTCAAAATTCACTTGGAGTCGATAGGTGCAGAAGGGGCAGAAGAAAAACGAACCTCTATTCAGCAAGAATTAGAACGCCTGCAACGCCACCGCGACGAAATGCAAAACCGCGCTGCCGCCCTGGATTTATTACTAAATCTACTAAAACAAAAACGCCAGGAACTCACCCGTCAACTGCAAGCGCCTTTGCAAAAACACCTTAACCACTATCTGAAACTCCTATTTCCCGGCGCCACCCTAACCGTAGACGAAAACCTCCGCCCCCAAATCCTCACTCGCGAGCAGGAACACGGCGATGTTATTTCCCTAAGTTATGGAGCACGCGAACAAATAGGCCTTTTAAGCCGCCTCGCCTACGCCGATTTGCTAAAGACCGCAGGCCGACCTACGCTAATAATTTTAGATGATGCACTTGTTCACTGTGATGGTGAGCGGCTGGAGCAAATGAAGCGGATTCTGTTTGATGCGGGGGAGAGGCATCAGATTTTATTGTTCTCCTGCCATCCGGAGAGGTGGAGGGGGTTGGGGGTTGTGGCGAGGGGGTGGCCATTAATAGCTAAGAATTGGTAATCGCCAATGGTTGCGCCGATGCGCCGCTAGATCTCTTGGTAAATTATCTAAAAGTTGCACGGTGAAAGAAAATGCCAAAGAAAACTGCAAAAGATGAAATGGATGCACTTCTTTTCATAGACACAAATATTCTTCTAGATTTCTATCGGGACCGAAAATCAGATATAAGCATAAAATTCCTAGAACAAATTGAGGCTTGCAAGGATCGACTTATATTAGGGTCTCAGATAGAAATGGAGTATAAGAAGAATCGGCAGCATGTGATTTTGGAAAGTCTTGGAAAATTTGGAAGTCCAGACTGGGGAAAGCTAAGTGCTCCTGCGTTAGTTTCAGAAACTCAAGCGGCGGCAATGATAAAGAAGCATCAGATAGAGCTGATAAAGCAGCAAAGGATTTTGACAGCCAAGATCCAAAACATTCTGGAAAATCCGGCACGATATGACGAAGTCTATAAGGTCTTACAAAGAGTTTTTAAGCACGATAGCGCATTTAATCTTCACAGAGACGATAAAAGAAGATTTTCTATTCGAAGGCTAGCCCGGAAAAGATTTTTCCTAGGATATCCTCCGAGAAAAAGAGACGACACCTCTTATTGTGACGCTATAAATTGGGAGTGGATGGTTCAGTGTGCTCTGGATAGCGGAAAAGATATTGTTGTCGTAACGAGAGATAGTGATTATGGTGCAATATATAAAGACCGTTCCTATCTTAACGATTGGTTATTGCAAGAATTTAAACAGCGCGTTAGTCAAAGGAGGAAAATAAAGCTAACTGCAAGCCTCTCTGAAGGTTTAAAAATCGTACACGCAAAGGTAACTAAGGAGATGGAGGAAGAAGAAAGAAGAATGATTAATGAGATGCTGGCAGGCTTAGGGTTATTGGATTACATTGAAAATGAGAAAGCAGGCATGGATGCTGGAGGATGATGTTGATTTCAACATGAATTCGATTGACAACGTTATCACTTTCACTGAGGAGGCTTCTCTTGTAAGTAGTCAAAGACGGAACTTCGCGAGAAAGAAGCATTATTGGTCGTAGATCGGCCGGTCAACGAATTGCTAAACAGTATCTAGAAATCTGGCTAGGATTGGGTCATGGACATTGATATTAAGTTCTGCAACAACATCGACTTGGCAAACATATCAATATGTGAAGGTAAGCTGAATATTAAATTTGCTCCAAATGGAACGGGCAAAAGCACAATTGCCAAGGCCATAAAATTTAAGGCGTTGGGTCAAGATGAAAAGTTAGCCGAATTGAGGCCGTTCAAACATAAGGCGGATCTGCTGGGGGAGATGTATCCGAAAATCGAGGGTATGGACACGATAAAATCAGTAATGTGTTTTGATGAGGACTATGTTAATCAGTTCACATTTAGACCTGATGAATTGGTTAGTAACAGTTTTGATATCTTTATCAGAACAGACGAGTACAAACTCTTAGAGCAGGAAATTGCAAATCTAGTTGATATGACCAAGCAGGCGTTTTCTAACAATCCGGCACTGGATGAACTGATAGAAAATCTTAAAGTGCTTGGCGGGGCCTTCACATTAAGCAAGTCGGGATTGTCCAGATCCTCTAGTGGTATGAAGGGATTGTTGACCTTACCCCCGAATTAGTACCACTTTCTCGATGAGAAACTCATTTTAAGCAGCTCGGCTGACGAAGGCGACGGGCGACATGTAATTCAGCGAACTG